>Ga0214479_100089_pt1 | contig 54102 bp, 40 predicted proteins | sample M1_20Mar14CPVII9_5_FD_165054 | JGI IMG/M metagenome (GOLD analysis project Ga0214479, IMG submission 165054) | Marine eukaryotic communities from Monterey Bay, California, United States - M1_20Mar14CPVII9sort6BwellE14 | ecosystem: Environmental > Aquatic > Marine > Unclassified | place: USA... | reverse complement strand
GGACGGAGTTCCCATGGTAGAAGTATCAGCCTTGTTTTTCATGTTGCTTATCGTTGATGCGGCGGGGCAGTTACACTGCCCAAGACAGTTTAGTCCAAAAAAACAATCTTAACGATGTGGCTATTGTTTTTTGGACTAAATCTGGTTTTGATTTTGGTTGTCAATTAAACGTGGGCGATCGCCAGAACTTCCAGCAATCACCCACTGATCGACTATTCAATTACGAAAACGACTAATTACCTTCGACCATTTCGAGTGTCCCTGCATTAGACATGTCAAAATAGGTGTCATTAGAAGCGTCGTTCCATTTCATGGCGGACATTCGGCGACCATCACCAGGATCGTTGTTGACCTGAACGTCAAATCCAATCTTTTTCCCGACTTCGCCTTTCAAATCAATGCAAACCTCAACAATGTAACCATTCTCGGTTTTTGTCACTGCAGATTTATAAGTCGAAAGATCATTCTCAGAACCACTCGACTCGTTTCCATCGGGCTCCGTGCGATACTGGGCATCGTCGTCATCGTACGTCGAAGTTCTTGCAAAATTTCGATCGACAAAAAACTCGACTCCATCCCGATCCCATTCATCTCCAGCCGCGGAACTAATCGCGTCATCGGTCACTTCAGCCAAACAATAAAGATGTCCCTTGTCCCACAAACAACGAACCCATGCTGTTGATGCCTTCTGGTCCTCCGAAAGCTCATCCACTTCGTCGATTGACCGCGACGTCAATACGCGGGGCACACCCACCCAAAGATCATCGATCTTGCCGTCGACCTTCGGGGTTCCCCTGAACGCTTTCATTTTTCGTCGCTCATCACCACTAATTTCGCGAATACGAATATTCTTCCATTGCACCTGAAAGGGGCCGGCATTTTTTTTGATACCGTGAACTTGGAGTCCTATAAACCCCTTTGTTGATTCAATAGCAGGCATCTCAATATCCTCGACACAGGTTCCATTGATCCATGTCTGGATTCGCGGTCCGTCAGCTAAGACGCGATATTTATTCCAACCCTCGTTTTTAAGTACGTTCTTTTGAGTACGTGTTGGACTGACCCATCCCCGCTTGGTGCCTTCAGAATAGATGTAACCTGATTCTCCCGGATCCCATTCAATTTCCACTTGGGGGCCATGGACTCGCCCTTCTTTATAATCGGGCTTACTTAAGGATCGAATTTGGACACCAGAGTTCAATCCCTTATCAACTTTGACCTCAAAGACCAACTCAAAATCGCCGTACTCTTTTTCGGTACACAAAAATGAGTTCGGGCTTCCCTTTGCAGTTCGCCCAAGAATGGTACCGTCGACTACCTCGTAGGTTGCAGTACCATTTTTTTGCTCCCAGCCATCGAGGTTTTTTCCATTAAATAAATCAACAAAACCGTCTTCCTGTGCACCAGCCAATGGATTGATGAACGCACTACCGTAACCGGGCAACAAGGTGACGACGGAAGCAGGAACTGGAGTCTGAGCCGTCAAGGTTGAACTCAGAAACAGGCTGCTCCCAAACACGCCAAAAAACATCGCAAATGCAGCGAAGGGAGCCGCATTTTTAAAATTGCTAATAGAAACGCTCATTAATAATCCTCGTAAAATATCGATCGTCTAAAGCGATCTGTCAAAACTCCAAAAAGTCGGCTAGATTTAAATCCGACGTTTACTGAAAACGATTCATTCACCCGATCGGAACCACTGTGAAACCGCTAATTCCCCCAAACGGAAAATGCCTCCAGGGAGGTCGCGATGAATGCCCGCTCGTCTGCAAGTATAACCATTTTGACGGAGATGAGCTAACCATCGACGCCTGGGAACTGAAATGCCTGGATTGCGGATGGCGGGATACCGTCGGTTACCGAAGCGATGAAATGGATGACGAAACAGCCGACCCCAAAGTATGTCCGTTTTGTAAAAAAACAGACCTTTCTCCCGGTCAACGCCCTTGCGAACAATAATGAAGCTGCTTGATTCTGCCGGACAGCCAATAGAGCTCGAAACGTTCCTAGCTAGGCCTTTGGCACTTAGAACGTGATGTAGCGAATCAAATTTCTTAGCGGCTGACCGTCAATATAAGCTGCCGGCTGCCCGACTAACCCGCGTCCCACATAAGTCCCCTGAGGCATGTTCTGGAGCGTTACCCCAGCTGGTCGATTCGATGCGCCGACTACATTTTGATAGGCACTCGGCGGTAGGCAACAAACGGTTGTCTGTGAATTAGACGATATTGCTGGAGCAACCACGGGAACTGTGCTAACCCGAGGAGGAGCAAGCCCAAGAGTCGATTGTTGCAACGCTGTTTGCTGAACGACCGAACCGCTTACCGCTCCCACAGTCTGAGCGGGAACCTGACTCACAGGCCGAACAGGATAGCTGGCCGAGGTAAGCTGAATTGATTTCCCGTCTTTAATATTGAGAGAGGGGATCGTCGACGCTTGATACTGCAAAACCGAACGCCGAGAACTCGGTCGACTGACTACCTGAGGTGGACGGACAACCGCCCGCTGAGTTGTCAATTGAGGTTGCGCATAGAATGGCTGTGCAGCCACAACTGGAACAGGAGTGGCTTGAAGAGGTGAAGGGCGAATTGGCGCGACCGTATTTGCATTCGATGGAAACATCAAATTTACTGGGGGTATCGAAACGTTCCCAGACAACGAGGGCGTTATAAATTGCGAAGAGCTCCCCACCTCTTTACTGGATAGCGGCACGAACTTGGACTCGAAGCTACTGCTCATTTGATAGGGCTGTACTTTATGCAAACTGAACTTACCAGCGCGCACGTATGGTGGCGTATAAAATACTGAGTCCGTTTGCCCAATAGCATGGCTTTCATATTGGCCGCCCGAAAAAGCAACCACGGCCACTAACGAAAAAAAGAAAATTCGGTTCATTAACTTCTCACAGAGAAAACCACCGCCCGGCGCTCGTCTCATTTCAAGCAGCGCCAGTCGATACTTATCGACCCTTTCGGTATTTGAATTACCAAATCACTACTGAGAGGCCAACCTCAATGCGAGTGAAAGTCCAGTGAATCGCGTTTGCCATAGCCGCTAGCAAATAGCGCGTTAACGTTTTTGCGAAAGAATGCCTGAATTCAGCCTTCCGCCTAACTGCCAGAGGCTTCCGCTTAACTGCCAGAGGCTTCCGCTTGACTGCCAGAGGCTTCCGCTTGACTGTCAGAGGCTTCCCCATCCTGCTTCTTCAACTTGGCAATTCCAATCCCGGCAAACCCAATGGCAATTGTCATCAAGGGGCTAATCCAATTAAAGAAACAGAACGGTGCGTACGCCAATGTCGCAACTCCGAGCACTGCGCTTTGAGCCGCACCGCACGTGTTCCAAGGGATCAACACGGAAGTAACCGTGCCGGCATCTTCGAGCGTTCGGCTAAGGTTTTGAGGAGCCAAACCGCGTTTGGCGTAGGTGTCCCGAAACATCTGACCAGGCACAACGATTGCCAGATACTGATCCGAAGCCGTCGCATTGACAAAAATACAACTCCCCGCCGTCGTCGCAATGAGAGATCCCGTCGACTTAGCCATGCCAATCAATGGGTCGGTAATTCGCTTCAAAAGCCCGCAGGATTCCATCACACCGCCGAAACACATGGCAGTAATAATTAGCCAAATGGTGTTCAGCATCCCGTCCATCCCTTTCCCTTTCAGCAACTTCACGGCCATGAGTTTTGCCTGCGTTTCGGCAACTTTTTGCTTGGCGGAATCGATTTCGGCCGCTTCTGAAGAACCTTCTGGAGCCGCTTCCACCTGCTTCAAGCCTTCTTTTGCTTGCTCAAATTCGGCTTCAAACTTAGCTGCGTCCGCTTTCGAGTAACGAGCCGTTTCGAACGCCATTGAATTGATAAACGCAATGTACGAACGTTTTGCATAACTCGGCTGAACCATTTCGGTTTCCCCCGTCGACGAAACAACTTCAACATCATCAAGTCCAGCAATTTCCGAAACCATTTGCGGTTGAAAGACGATTGCAAATACGCCACCCAAGACCGCGCCGATGAATAAAGCCGCAACCGCATCGAACTTTAGAATCACCATTGCCAACACAACTAGCGGAACCAAAAACAGAACCGGGCTCAACGTGTCAAAGTTAGCGAGCATTTCTTGTTTTAAAGCGGCCGTATTCCCTGCAATCTCAGTTGGCTCTCCGCCCAACCCAATCAAAAGATAAATGATCAGGGCGATTACAAAACTCGGGACGGTCGTCCACAGCATGTACTTAATATGCGTGATTAAATCAGTGCCCGCCATCGCCGCCGCTAAATTGGTGGTATCCGAAAGGGGGGATATTTTATCGCCAAAATACGCTCCGGAAATGATCGCTCCAGCCGTGAGGGGCGTACTGACTCCGAGCGCCATGCCGATCCCCAGTAGTGCGATCCCAACCGTTGCCACCGTCGACCACGAACTACCCGTCGCCACCGAAACAATCGCACAGACCACTGCCGTTGCCACCAAAAAACTCTGTGGATTCAAAACATCGAGCCCATAATAGATCATGGCAGGTACAACACCGCTCATCATCCAGGTTCCGGCTAAAGATCCAATCAACAACAAAATCAACATCGCTACCAACGCCGACCCGATCGCTCGCTCAATCCCCGCCAGCATCTCTTTAAACGAATTAAGGTACAACCGTCCAACAATTGCAGCGGTTCCCGCCGCCATTAGTAACGCAATTTGGTTTGGACCGTAGGATGAATCCTCACCGTAGAGATAGACATTGAGGCCCAATAAACCGATCAAAACAAAAACAGGGATCAAAGCCGCCCAAAGAGAAGGAGACTTGGCTTGATTGGTGAGATTATTCATCGTACCCAACAGTTGAAATAGGACGGCTATAGAAGGAACGATTGCATCTCAATCGCAATCTTTATTCTTTGATGACAATTTCACATTGTCAATCGAAGCGTCAAAGAAAAATTGAGAAACAAGACGAAACCGCGTTCACGCCGCTTCGCCCTCACCTGGCTCAACGCAAGAGACCGTCGCTGGTGCCAGCGCAAGCGACTTTCCAATGCAAATTGCATTCGTCTGCTGAGGCAACGACAAAATAAACTGCGGACCAAATTCCCATTCGGCTGAGTACTCAATCCTCCCACCATGCATTTCAGCAATCGCCCAGACTTTTGACAACCCAAAGCCGAGGCCTCGCCCAGCCTCACGTCCTGAGAAAAATGGATCGAACAAATGTTCGACAATGTCGCTTCGGATCTTTGAGCCATTGTCAGAAACCAAAAATTGAACCGCCCCAAGCTCGGTTCGGTCGATACGAATTTCGATCTCCGCTCGCTGCTGATCCGACGCCTCAAGTGACTCTACCGAATTCCGCACCAGACTCTTGATTGCGACAGCAATTTGGGTGGCATCTAGCTGTGCCCGATCAACACCCGCACCGATAATGACTCGAAACTCACACCCTGAAACCCTATCGATCAACGGGGTCAATTCATCTACCACGCGAGCCATCATCAAACGAATCGATGTTGTCTCAAGTCGCGCAAGGGGAGGGTGGGCAAATAGCATCATATCCGAAATCATTTCATGAGCTCGCATCGCTTGCTCATAAATCACTCCCAATTTGTATTTCTTCTCCTGATTCGTCTCAACTGCCAACATCGTTTGTGCTCGAGAGGCAATGTTGGCAAGCGGATTATTGATTTCGTGGCTTGCCCCGTAAGCCAACTGCTTCATCGATGCAAGTTTATCCCGCTGCAAGCGTTTCGCGTGACTGGCTGAGGTTTCAAGTGTCGTTTTCCCGAGTGCTACCAGCGCGTCAATTGGCAACTTACTCCCGCGTTCCTCCAGCCAACATCGCGTCAAACGCACAGATGTTTCTTTGCGTCTGATACCACGGCAGACAAACTGGTCCGCTCGCAAGTCTTTTCCAACTAAACTTAGAATTAGCTTTTTACTCTGACGCTTTTTCTGGAAACCGAAAAACTGGATAAATTCTTCAAGCGAACGTCTTAGTTTTTTATTGGAACGAGCGCGACTGAATTCCAAAAACCAGACGCTCAGCTTTTTGTCCGAACATTTCTTGCTGACTCCTGAGCCGTAACCAACTTGGATGCTACCGACCGCATCAAGCGCCGTTGCTGAAATTTCCTCGATTAACTCGCGAGCAGAAGAGGGTACTTGATGCTTAGAATCGCGATAGTGCCCGAGAAAAAACAACAATAACGTCGGGTTTGATCGCAGCAGCCGATGCAACCCATCAGCCGCAGAGCTCGACGTACTGACTGCAACTAATTTAACTAAATCAGCCTCGAGGCAGGGCAAACGAATTGCCACGCGATCATCCTGTTCGCCCAATCCAATTGGTAACCAACGCACAGCTGCACCCGTTATTCAAGTCCATTAAAAAAACGCGCCTCAGGCAATGCCGAGGCGCGCTCGTTAGGTTATTAACACGCGTTTGCGAATTCGCAATCCTCGACGAGATCTAACCAACCGCAGTGTTGTTGCTGTCCATATCAAGCATCTGACAACCACGCTCAAGTAAAACATCAACTGAGAATGGCTTATTCATGAAGTCATCCGCACCGGCAGCACGCAAATCAGCGATCTTATCCTGCTCCACCATCCCGGAGATACAGATAATTTTTACTGTTTTCATCGAGGGGTCGTTGCGTACCCGTTGGCAAACTTCTTTGCCGTTGATATCTGGTAGCATCACATCAAGAATCACGAGATCAGGCCGGAACTCTTTGACTAACATGCCCGCTCCAAATCCGTTATTCGCGGATTTGATCTCAAAACGACCATCTCGTGCAAAGACATCGACCATTAACTCAACCAATTCCACATCATCATCGACGATCAGCAATTTTCGCTTGCCGCTCTCCAATGCCTCTGTTGGAATTCCGTTCTCTTTCATGAATGAATAGAGTTGATCGCGTGGAATTCGGCGAAACCGACTGCCCGGGACGCGAAAGCCTTTGAGGCTTCCATTGTCAAAGCAACGAATGATTGTCTGCTGGCTAACCTTACAGATTTTTGCTGCTTCGCCGGTGGTAAAGACTGTTTTTGTACTCATTGAACCATCCTCTCCCTAGGTGGTTGGGCGGGAAGGAATAAATCTCCACCCGACACGTCTAAGTTGATTTGGGTGCTGTACGGCGGCGAAGGTCGACTCGGGTTCCCCCGTAGTCCACGCGGTCATCGCTCAACTCCGCATACACCACAAACTACTGAATCCTACTATTTGGAAAAATTGACCGTTCCATCCGATATTGCCAATCTTGCCAACACGACCGGATTATATATAACCTGTCCGGTCGGTCAAGATTGATTAGCTTAACATAATTGCGGTAGATAAGTGATTCAGGTCAACCTTTGAGAGTACAAATTTCTTTCTATTCACGCTGTTAACCCTATACCTCCCATCCTTTCTACGCTATTTCAGGCGCTTATCGGGTCAGAGATTATTCTCTAAATTGAAATAAAAAAAAACAATTGGCAAAATAGGTAATCTACTGATTCGATTTACGTACCTTTACAAGGTAGCAAGCTATTTCAATTCAAAGGTTCGCTTTCGCTAAACGAGCGATTTCTCTATAGTCCCGCACGCAGTTTTTTAGTTTTTTGCCTCATTCCTGTTTTGAGATAGAGACGGGTCGGTTAAATGCAATCACACGTGCTTCGTTCAAAAACAATATTCAATTACTTCCAACGAACTTGCGTTGGCCTGTGGGCAATGGCTCTTTGCTCGATAGCGCTGGTTGGCTGCGGCAGTACCACTACGCGCTCTGCAACGGAACAATTGCTGATGTCCGATGCGGTAGACCAGGCTATCAGTCAAATAGACTTTCAGTCGCTACGAGGCCAAAAAGTATTTCTCGACACGCTATACCTGCACTCAGTAAAGGGGGTTGGGTTCGTAAATTCAGAGTACATCATTAGTTCACTAAGACAACAACTTACAGCGGCCAGTTGCTTTATTCAGGACACGCGGGAATCAGCAGACATTATTGTTGAGCCTCGGGTCGGTGCTCTTGGAACCGATGGGCATGAAGTCGTCTACGGCATTCCGCAAGCCAGTTCTCTTACCTCCGCCGCGAGCATAATTTCAAATTCACCGCTTCCGGCGTTACCGGAACTTTCATTCGGAAAAAGCAATGCGCAATCCGGGATCGCGAAAGTCATTGTCTTCGCATACGACCGCGAATCTCGCACCCCCATTTGGCAATCTGGAATCGCCAAGGCTGAAAGCACAAGCAGCAACACTTGGTATCTTGGAGCGGGTCCATTTCAAAAGGGAACAATCTACGAGGGCATGAGGTTTGCCGGGCAGAAATTACCCCCCGCTCCCAACCTTAATGCGATGACGGCAGACAATCTCCTGTACAACCGCGACAAAAATAAACCGCAATCGCCCGTTCCACCGACGATTGAATACGGGAATGAATACGTTTTTGAAACTCTTACTCCCGACTCTTTAAACGCCACAGCTACCAAAGACTCGAAGCCCGCAGTTCAGAAAGCGAATTACGAAGCCAATATTGAGGGGACGAAATGAACTTCACCAACTAAAATACCGATCCCGCATATTTTAGAAATTCAATCCACAACGCGAACCATCACAAACGGGCCCAATTTGCCATAAAAGAAATCGGTGACCGCCAATCCCTAATAACTCTTCAAACACCCGAAGGGTGACGCCTAGTTCGTCTTTGGTGTGACCTCACCGTTGGCCATCGGCAGTGTGCCTGCAAAAAGCCCCTGAATCACTTTCGTCATATGACGAAAGTCAAGCTTCTGAGATTCATCCCCCGGCATGTGATAATCTTCGTGCAGGCTGCCCGCTGAAAAACTATGGGCAATCACACCCTTCTGTGCGAAAGGATAATTGTCACTTGACCGATAAAGCATGTCTCCACTGAATTGAGGGTGCTGAAAAATCAAAACGCCAACTTCTTTCGCACCGATGCTCATCAACTCACTCATATTCGACTCGTCCCAACCAGTCGACCAACATTTCCCGCTGGCTCCAGCTTCGGGGCGACCGATCATTTCGATATTTACATTTGCAACTGTCTTTTCCAGCGGCCAGATCGGGTTATTTACATAATACTTCGAACCAAGAAGCCCTTTCTCTTCGCCCCAGAAGGTCATGAAAATCACGGTCCGTTTAGGGCCTTCAGGCATGGCGGCGAAGGCGTCGGCAAGACTTAGTACAGCTGTTACGCCGGATGCGTTGTCATCAGCGCCATTACAAATCACGTCGCCAACATTTCCTTTAATTCCCACATGATCAAGATGTGCCGAGATAATAATCGCCTCTTTGGCCAACTCGGGATCACTTCCAGGAATCATTCCAATCACATTCCGTACAATTGTCGTCGACTTCATTTGCCGCGGCAGTGAAATTTCATAGTCTCCCTCGACAGTTCCCTTTTCAATCAAGACCACATGTCCAGAATTCGACTCCCGCCCCGTTTGCATTCGAGGCGCACCGCTCGAGGTCGCCATTCCGACTAAGCGATGGTCCGGATCAACTTGAACCAAAATTGCCGTCGCACCATTTTCCCTGAGCCGTGCCAGCCGCCGCAATAAATTACTCTGATCGCGACGTGATTCAAACTTTTCCGCAACAATGCAAACGGGTCCGTCGAACTTTTCATCGTTCGCATTACCGGCTGTCAACATTTTCACCTGGCCTCGGTAATCCAAGGCTTCGTCGCCTGCGGACAACACCCCGTAGGTCGCAACTGCCTTCCCCTTGCGTTTTACCTTAACCGTTCCCGCAGAGACCTTAGTAATGTTGATTTCATTATTTTGATAATAAGACCCCTCGTCTCCGAGCCCCTTTAAACCTGCCCCCAGAAATCGTGACGCAACGTAACTCGACGCAATCGTCAACTCCGGGGAGGGCGTATCGCGACCTCTCATCTCATCAGATGCCAAAAACGAAACAGTTGAGGTAACGATACTCTCGTTAATTACCTTAATCGATTCTGCCGGTACTTCCTTTTGAGCGATCGCCGCTGACCCTGAAAATACGATCGCACAAAATCCCAACATGAGCCCAAACTGAAGCCTATTTTTTTGACGTATCATTTTTACAATTGACCTCGGTAAAAAATTATGAGTAAGGAATTCTATTTTTTGCAGACCGGTTGCGACGTCTGCCAACAATTTCTAGAGAGTGTTTTAAGATCCCGACTTACCCTCTAAATGCAACATCACCATTGCAATATCCGCCGGAGTAATACCGCTAATTCGCTGCGCCTGGTCTAAACTCGCCGGTCGAAAACGCCCCAACTTCTCTTTGGCTTCTTTTCTTAAGTGAGACAGCCCTTCGTAATCGAAGTGCTCAGGAATTTTCTTTTTCGCCAAACGCTTGTGCTTTTCAATCGTGGCTTGCTGCCGATTGACGTAACCAGAATATTTAATGTCATAAACGACCTGATGTTTGACCTCTTCAGTCACATCATTCAAAGATGGCAAATGGCTTTCCAGTTCACTCCATTGCGTTTCCGTTCGCTTGAGCATTTTTTCCAGAGTGACACCTTCGACACGATGATTTTCGAGCAACTGTTTCACACGGACAATCTCCGTCTCTTTGGCATCAAGGCGGTCAAATCGATCCGCTCCCACCAACCCCAATTGAAACGCCTCCCGCGTCAACCGACGATCAGCATTATCCTGCCGAAGCAGTAATCGGTATTCAGCGCGACTGGTAAACATTCGATACGGTTCGTCTACACTGCAGGTAACAAGATCATCGATCAACACTCCGATATAACCTTTATCCCGGTCGATTACCCAATCCGGTTTTCCCGCCAGTTTTAGCGCTGCATTGGCACCAGCCATCAACCCCTGGGCTCCGGCTTCCTCGTACCCGGTTGTCCCATTAATTTGTCCCGCAAAATAAAGCCCTGCAACAGTCTTGGTTTCCAAGGTCGGTCGCAATTGATCAGGCGGACAGAAATCGTACTCAACGGCATACCCGTATCGCATGATTTGTGCATTCTCAAGACCGGGAATTAGCTTGAACATCGCGTCCTGAACATCCCGCGGAAGGCTTGTCGAAACTCCATTGACGTAAATTTCGAGCGTATCACGCCCTTCCGGTTCTAAAAATAATTGATGTCGATCCTTGTCAGAAAACTTGACAATCTTGTCTTCAATCGAAGGACAATAACGCGGGCCACTTCCTTGAATCTGACCACTGTACATTGGGGCGCGGTGTAAGTTATCCCGAATCAACTGATGCACATTTTCGTTTGTAAATGTGATCCAACAGGGGATTTGTTCAACCTTAAAATTATCGGTCAAGAATGAAAAAGGCTGTGGGTCATCGTCGCCGGGCTGAATTTCCGCACGACTATAGTCAATCGTTCTCCCGTTCAGCCGTGGCGGAGTCCCGGTCTTGAATCTCGCCAACTCGAACCCAAGCCGATTTAACGCCGCACTAATTCCGGTCGTCGTTCCCTCTCCGGCACGCCCCCCCTTGGTCTTTGCCTCACCGGTATGCATGAGCGCCGACAGAAATGTCCCAGTTGTAAGAATCACCGCCGGAGCGTGGTACTCCACGTCCCCCAAAACCCGGACTCCAATCACGCGTTGACCATTATCGGTTCCCTCAATCTCTTCTGACTCCGTCAGAATATCTAGCACGACCTCCTGCCGCAGTTCTAAATTCTCCTGATGTTCAATCGCAGCCTTAACCCAGTTTTGATAACCTTTTTTGTCTGCCTGCGAGCGGGGACTGTGCATCGCCGGTCCCTTTCGCATATTCAGCATCCGGAACTGAATCCCAGTCGCATCGATCGCCTGTCCCATCAGGCCGCCCAACGCATCAATCTCGCGAACAAGATGCCCCTTTGCGACGCCGCCAATAGCAGGATTACAGCTCAGCTGGCCAACGGTATCCAGATTCGTCGTAATCAACGCAACTCGTGCACCGAGTCTCGCCGCTGAAGCCGCCGCCTCAGTGCCTGCATGCCCCGCGCCGACAACGATAACGTCATATTGATAGATGATTTTGTTCATGCAATTTCCCGAACTTTAATGATCCCCTCATCATATTTGATCGCGAGCTAACCCATACCCCAAATCGAAACCGCTGAAGTTTTTTTAGAGGGCTAAATTACCTCGAACACCTCCCGACAATTGCTTAAGAGCTACACGAAAGCATGGAACATCCAACCCGATTGCGTGCCCATTCAGGTCGTTTTTGGGCGAATGCCTCTTTTCCGTCCTGCTCTTCATAGGGATTTCGAAGCACATCTAAGAGCTCGCCAATCATCGAATGATCCCCCTGTTCTGACCGGTCAATCGCGAGTTGAGCCAGATAATTCCGGAGCACATATTTTGGATTCACGCGGTTCATCCTCGCCTTCCGCTCCTCATTGGAAAGTCCATCCGACCGAAGGCGACACTGGTAGTCTCTCACCCAATTTAAAACCCGCAATCGAATTTCACCCACTAATAATGCCGGCGAATAGTATGCTTCACTGAGAATACTAATGATTTTTTCTTCTGATTGCTCGTCGATGCCGATCTCCGCAAGACTGCGAAAGAAAATCGTCATGTCAGTCTCAAGCAATATCAAAATCTCGAACAACTCTTTTTTGAGTCCCTCATCAGAGTCCGCCGAATATTTGAGCAGGCCCAGCTTTTCTGCAATCATCTGACTTGAACCTGATTCAATCCTATCGAGATAAATCTCGAGGCCACGTTGCAGCGATTCTACATCATTCACCAATGGCATAATTGCATTGCCCAGCTGATATAAATTCCAGTGAGCGACCAGAGGTTGATTCCCAAACCGATACCTCTTTCCCGCAGCATCGGTTGTGTTAGGAGTCCAACCCGGATTGTAATCCTCCAACCAACCGTAGGGGCCATAATCAATGGTGAGTCCGAGAATCGACATATTATCCGTATTCATCACACCATGGACAAAACCGACTCTCATCCAATGAATAACCATCTCAGCAGTGCGCTTACAGACCTCTTCAAACCAAGCCGAATACTTTTCCGGCTGATCAGAATGTAAATGAGGAAAAGCATCCTTGATGGTAAAATCGCACAAACGTCTCAAGTTCTGGACATCATCTCGCGCCGCAAAAATTTGGAAATTTCCAAATCGAATAAAAGAAGGAGCGACCCGACAAACGACAGCTCCCGCTTCGTATTTAGGGTTCCCGTCATACAGCATGTCTCGCATGACCTGTTCACCGGTTAAAACCAACGACAGGGCACGGGTCGTCGGAACGCCCAGATGGTACATTGCCTCACTGCATAAAAATTCTCGAATCGAAGATCGGAGCACCGCTAGTCCATCAGCCGTTCGCGAGTACGGAGTGGGGCCGGCACCTTTCAATTGCAATGCCCATTGATCGCCCGCTCCATTAACGACCTCGCCCAAATTAATGGCTCGCCCGTCCCCCAGTTGTCCCGCCCAATTGCCAAACTGGTGCCCGCCGTAACACATAGCGTACGGGTCCATCCCCTCGAGCAAACAGTTACCACCGAAAATCTGTGGAAATTCCGGCGACTCAAACTCCTCCGGTTTCAAATCCAGCAACTCTCCCACTTCTGCCGCATACGCAATCAAAGTTGGCTTAATAACTGGCGTTGGCAAAACCCTTGAATAACACGCCCCCACGACCTGCCGCCGACCGTTACTCAAGTCAGGATCAGCAGGTAACTTATTCACGAACCGATTATCAAATTCCAATTCGTTCAAACGTCGCTTAAGATTCTCAGTCATAACCCTATTTCATAACCAGCGTTAAAATATTTCTAGGAAATGAATTCATTTCTCCGAACCAGGAGAGTCACCCATCTCATTTAGCAACGCCTTCAACCCAATGAGATTAGCACTAAGGCTCTCTTTGGCATCGACGTCCGCTCGATGGCCAATAATTCCAATTGGCCCATCGTACCCAGCCTTGATCACCTCACGAATCATTTCCGCCTCGTGTAGCCCTTTCCCGATGGGCAAGATCTGATTGGCGTGTGTCTTGCGGTTAACGGTTTCAGGATCCGCCATACCGTTTAAATTAAGACACAATAGAAACGGTTGAACGGTGGCAAACACATTCGAAAAATCAGCAATATCTCCATGGCCATGATGAAAGCTGTAAACAACCCCGACGTTCGTTAGCCCGTGCTTATTGCGGAGACATTTACACACTGCCACCAAATTTTCAGGATTTCCAGCCCAACCACCATGGCTGTAGATTCCAAATTTCAAACCAAGTTCCTTCGCTCTCTGCGCTTTTGGCAAAAACTGATTGACTACAAAGAGCGTTTTGTCTTCCTCAGTACCCTCCGGCAATTTCCCGCGAAACATGTCCCAAATCTGCGGCTGAATTTGATACTTTTGAATGAGTGGAGCCATCGATTCGTGCCAGTTCCAAAACGCAAAATACTCCAGTCCATTTTTTTTGTACTCAATTATCTCCTGCTCGAACTCGGGAATATGCTTCTCTCGCCAATCGTAGGCCACGCGGGTGAAACCTAGATCGCGAACCATCTCCGCTCGGGCGGCCGGGCCTCGATTCTTGGCATCAAACGGGACAATACACCAGGCAACTAAGTTATTGGTGCGAAAATTCTGGTGCTCCTCTACGGAGTCCGAGAGTCCATTTTTTTTGTCTGTTAAATCCAGCAAGGCCTTCGCAAATGCACCTCCGATCCGGTTGTAACATTTCACACTACCAAGGTAGTGATATGGCCGATCAGAACCAATTCGTTTCCATTCGTCTAAATTCTCTTTCCATCCTTCAGTAAACACGGCATCCGCCTCGACATCCCAATACTGATCAGTCTGTACAACCGCCACATTTCCTTTGAATTCATCCATCAAACCAACAGCGGCTTGATTCCGCTTGAACTCGATTTTCTTTTCATTGACCCTTTCCCCCTGAACTCCACCAACGCCCAGCACACCGACCACGAAGGGCAACCGAGGACGCCCCAGGTCTTTCCTGACATCTCGAATAAAGTGAGCCATATTTTCGGGATAGGCCGCCACAAAATCCGGCTTCATCATATCGTTCCACCCTTGAAACCATACAAAACCGGCGATTTCGTAACCTGCCTCCGTGTCGTAGCGGGGAACAAAATCTCCGATATTCGCAAGCGTCTCCTCAACTTCCTTAAGCATTTCACGGTAGTAAAAACCGTAGGAATCCCTGACGCCCTTTAAGGTCGTCTCCGGCTTGCGTTTTTGCTCTTTTACTAACTGCGAATTCAAAACGTCGCTATCAGGCAAGCCAGCACTGGGCGGTCGGAAATCGCGAAACAATGACTTTCCACCCCACGCCGTTTTGATCAACAACACTGGCTCGTCGAATTGTTCTCCCATTGAAAAACCAAACTGCAATTCGGGACCAATCCGATTGGGACTCCCGAAGCCAGCGGTCAACTTTCCATTTCGTTCGAGAAATTTAATATGCACATCTTCGCGCACAATCAGTTCACCATCTTTATGCAAATGAGCAAACAAATCTCTCGTCTCGGGCTGCATCATTTGATGCTGAAGCAACGTAACCGCCGCCTTGCCCTCCATATTGGATTGTCCAGCGAGAATAAAAACCTTTACCGGTTTTGTTTTGCCAGAATCGCTCAGTCCTTGCGACTGAGCATCTACATGATCAACAAAAACAGCAGCTATCGCAAAAATCAGCAGTTGATAAATGGATCGTTTGGTCACGTGAAAATCCTTTTTACTAAGGTGCAAAATATTGCCTGCAATAACTAGAAGTAAAACTCGAAAACCGAGGATCTCTGACCGAAATTTGCTTCCCAATTAAGCCTTGAGCATTGTAGCATTTCGACAACGGGACACACGCACAGTCCAGCTAAAAGGTGGAACGCACTTTGAAATCAAAACACACTCAGCAGAGAGGGATCTTAACTGGCGAAGAATTCCAGATGAGTAGAATCTCAAAAACGCCACTCCACCTCGCTAAAACCCGATTGATTTCTCAGCTGCCTTGACTTGCTTTTTAAACGCCACGGAAAGATTGCCGAGAATATCAGTGGCTAACATTGACGTTTGCCCCACTGACTCAGCTGCCGCATCTCCGGCAATGCCGTGCAAAAACACGCCCGTCACCGCGGCGTCCAGAGCGGGCATACCTTGGCCAAGCAACGCCGCAATCACGCCAGTGAGCACGTCTCCCGAACCAGCCGTCGCCATCCCAGGATTTCCAGATTCGTTATGATATTCCAACTCACCATTGGTGACGTACGTTCGATCTCCTTTGAGAACGATTACCAGCGAGGCGTCAGCCGCCATTTGCTTTGCTCGATTCTCAAGCTCCCGTCGGTCGGTGGAACTTGTTCCAGCGAGCTTTCGAAACTCTCCGGGATGAGGAGTCAATACCCGCAGGCCAGCATGTGACTCTAATTTGGCATTTGCTTCCGCAAGAGCATTTAATCCGTCTGCATCCACGACCATCGGTTGTTCTGCATCGCGATAGATTTCAGATACCCATTGATCAAGCTCGCTCGACCGCCCCATTCCAGGCCCGATGGCAATCGCATCTGCCCATGGAAGGTGACCTGAAATATCGACATCGCCGCTGGATTTGATTTGCCCATTGATTGACTCCACCGCAACGGTCATTACACAGGGACTCCATCCCGCAACGACGGTTTGAATTTCACGAGGGACCATTGCACGGACCAACCCCGCACCTGACCTCAATGCTGCCATACTGGTCAAACCAATCGCACCAGCCATCCCGGTTGAGCCGCCGATTGCCAATACACGTCCAAAATCCCCTTTATGAGTATTAACTCCTCGCGGTGAAATCTTCGAAGGCTTCACCTCTGTTTGCGTGACTTGCCCGGAACTCTCCGAGGCAACTTTCTTTGAGTCAACCGCCGCCTCGTTAGGCTTCCTCGCCGGTTGGTCATGAATCACCAAATCAGTGAACTCCTTGAGACTGATCCTTCCGGCTCGAAATTGCTTGGCGGCTTGTTGAAACTGGTGAGAATTGATCATAGAAAATATCCAGCAAAAGAGCGAAAAACCGAAGGACGGAAACCTAAATAAATAGGCTTATCCATGATGTTACAAATCGTTTGTTTGAACTACAATCGACGTTTTTAAATCTTTAACATTCGTCGTGTCCCGTTTTAAGGTGCAGCGACCAAGCCCACGGTAAAAAAGATGAAAAGTTGCGTTGTTGCTTATTCAGGTGGATTGGACACATCAGTGATTCTTGGCTGGCTCATGGATCAAGGGTATGAGTGCCATGCGGTTTATGTTGATTTGGGGCAACCCTGTGAAGATCGAGCCGAGATTCTGAAAAAAGCAGAGGACGCCGGAGCCAAATCGGCTCGCATCGTTGATGCTCGCGAAGAACTATGCCGTGATTTTGCCTTCCCAGTGCTTGCCTGGCAGGCTAAGTACGAAGGGCCGTACTTACTTGGAACCTCGATCGCGCGTCCATTAATCTCAAAGGTCTGCCTTCAGGTCGCCCGCGAAGTCGGAGCAACTGCTTATGCCCACGGCGCAACGGGAAAAGGAAATGACCAATGCCGGTTCCAACTGGCTGCCGAAGCACTTGACGCTAACATCGAGGTAATTGCCCCCTGGAGAATGCAGAAATTCCGGGATTCTTTCCCGGGAAGAACTGAATTAATTGCCTACTGCGAAGAAAAGAACATCCCGGTCAAAGCCTCCACAGCCAAGCCCTACAGCAGCGACGAAAATTGCCTTCACATCAGCTACGAAGCTGGCAAGCTGGAAGATCTAGATGTGAACGGCGTTGAGGTAGTTGAATTCGGCATGGGAGTCTCTCCCGCAGAAGCACCCGATAAAAAAGAAACGGTCACCATCACTTTCGAATCAGGCGTACCGGTCACAGTCAACGGAGAAAAGTTGTCAGCTCTCGAAATCGTCGAGACCTTAAATGAAATTGGCGGGCGAAATGGGATCGGTCGAATCGATATGGTGGAGAATCGATTTGTTGGAATGAAGAGTAGGGGAGTCTACGAATCTCCGGGGATGACCGTCCTTTACGACGCACATCGGTATATTGAGCAGCTTGCAATGGATCGTGATCTAATGCACCTCCGCGATCGACTTGCCCCAGAAGTGGCCGAAATGGTTTATTACGGGTTCTGGTACTGCCCAAAATTCGACTCACTGCTCGCGTTCAACAAAGAAGCTCAGAAACCGGTCACCGGAAGTGTTACTCTGGATTTATATAAGGGCAACATTTCAGTCGCAGATCGCTCGAGCCCCAACAGTTTATACGACGATCAAATTGCGACGATGGAAGGCGGAGGTTCTTACAATCAGGATGACGCCGAAGGCTTTTTGAGGATCCAAGGTCTTCCTGGGCGCGTTCAGGCGAACGTTTTGCCCCGAAAGTACTAAGACAGCACTCAATGCCCGCCCCGAGGGATGCGAAATCAGTCACAAATCCCTACAATAGAATTGAATACCACTGCAACTCGATGGAACAACGATGTATCTCTTAGAGAACCCAGTACTCCAGCGGGAACTACTCGTTAATTTACGGACTTCTCGTTCCTTTGTTTTACTATTGGTCTATCAGGCCATTCTGGCGGCTGTCGTTTATTTCGCATGGCCGAAAGATGGTGTTGCTTTAGACCTAACCGGTAGTACGGATTCCACAAGTAATTTAGTCGATCTCTTTTTTCTTGGGCAATACATTCTTGCAGCCTTGATGGCGCCTAGTTTTGCCGCTGGCGCAATTGCGGGAGAAAAAGAGCGGGGCACTTACGAAATGCTTCTGGCTAGTCCTATTCGGCCTGAAGCAGTGGTCATGGGAAAACTGGTTGCTGCTCTAACTCACTTGGCAATTCTAATTTTTGCCACACTCCCAATCGTGATGCTCTGCCTACCCCTTGGCGGTGTTTCGATTTACGAAGTTTTGGCAGCCTATTTAGTTTTGATCTCAAGCGTTATTTGCTTTGGAATGATCAGTGTGGCTTGCGGGAGCTTCTTTCCACGAACCAGTTCTGCCCTGGTTGTTTCGTACATCATTATTTTGCCGATCGCAATTGCCGTCGTATTGTATTGGTACTCCCTCCGGCAATTTGGTCAAACAAGGATCGAAATTGCACTCACGGTCGTCCCGGGACTTTCGGCCATCCTGACGATTTACTTATTCTTCATTTGCTGTGGGCGGATGCTGTACCCTCCTGATTTTGGAAGCGAAGGCAAGGAGGTAATTGACCTCGAAGAGGAATCTGAAAAAGCCGTGGGGCTTGTCATCCAACGAGATCAGTTTCCCGATCGACTTTTCGCCCCACCCAAACGCGAAACATTGATGGAGGATGGAACCAACCCTGTCTACGACAAGGAAATGCGCAGCGAAATTTTTGGGCAAGGCACACTGATGCTTCGCTTGGCAATTCAAATCAGCATGGTGCTCGCGATTCCGCTTATGGCAATCTGCCTCTATATTTTTCGACCTCTTGCCCCGTGGTACATTGCCTACGTGGTCTTATTTAATATTTTGATCGGCCCCGTTTTTTCTGCGGGAAGCGTCACCAGTGAACGCGAACGACAAACCCTTGATCTGTTACTGACAACGGTCATCACGCCGTGGCAACTGCTATGGGGAAAACTCGTTTCAGGTCTAAGAGTCTCCAGTGTTTTGTCATCGTTTTTACTTTGGCCCGTATTTTTGGCGACGATAATGGTGCAAGACTACTGGTCAAATATTCCAAGCATCATCTGCTATGTGATTATTTTTTCTCTCAGTTGCTTAACGACTGCCATCGTGGCTTTGTTCTGCTCGACCATTTTCAGCAAAACATCGACCAGTTTAATCGCAACCTATTGCATCATCTTAACGCTTTACCTGTCGCCTTTGGCTTTTAGTTTTTTTGGCAACACCTACTTCCCCGGTTCCGCCGGAACGAACATCGTCAATGCAGTTACCGTCTCCAGTCCGTTCGCCGCAGCATTTAACGTCCCGCTTTATGTTGAAAGCGATGCCAGCGACGATCCTACCAATTGGACCAGTAATTCCCGGTGGACCAGCGAAGACAGTGTTCTAGGGTACCGCCTTAACGACCTGCATCATTTCATTGGCTATTGCACATTCACCATCTGTCTCGATCTCCTGCTTTTTATAGGTATGCTTCGAATGTTTAACTCGAGGTGGCGAGTCTCATCTCAAACAAGCTAGTGTCCCACCATTCCCAGACGTCTCCCTGTACCCCCAACGTCTCGATAACCCAAACGTCTTGATAACCCAGAAATAGAAAACCATGTCCAGAAAAACTAGGTCTCTTTCGGTTAAGTCAATTTTTTGTTTACTAAGCTTTTCGGCTTTATGCTTGTTGCTATTCAGCAACACCACCGAGGCAGAAGAACCGACTGATAGCCCATTGGTTACAACCCCCAATTCCTCCGCGGCGACAACAAGCGAGAATGCCCAGGACGATAGAAAAGCAAAAGTTCCCAAAGGAGTTGATGTTTACATGGGGCGACGCGTTGCTCAAACCATGCACTACCTTGGAGCCGAATGGCTCATTCGAAATGAACGCGAGCGGGAAGAACGCTGCTCGCTAATGCTCGCTAACCTTGGCATCCGTAAAGGCATGACGATCTGTGACATGGGCTGCGGAAATGGATTTCACTCGCTTGCGATGGCGAAAATGACTGGCAAAAATGGGTTGGTTTTAGGTGTCGATGTCCAACCTGAGATGCTTGGTTTTTTACGGGAGCGAATGGAGTCAGAGGGAATCGAAAATGTCGTCCCAATTCTCGGCTCATTCCACAACCCTCATCTTCCCCCGGACACCGTTGATCTTGTACTAATGGTGGACGTCTATCATGAGTTTTCGCATCCAAAAGAAATGCTTGCCTCGATTCGCAAAAGCTTAAAACCGGATGGGCTTGTCGTACTGGTAGAGTACCGCGAAGAAGATCCCAAAGTTCCGATTAAGCCACTTCACAAGATGAGTAAAAGGCAGGTCAACAAAGAACTCAACGCCAACGGCTTTACGCTCGTCAAAGAATTTGACAAATTACCGTGGCAGCACATGATGTTTTTTGGAAAATCAGATCTGCCGTTAAATGACTAGAACTCATTCGGCAACCGGTTGGTAACCTGGACCTGGATGATCAAACTCAGTATGACGCGTCAGAAAAGAATTTGGTTTTTAAATCAATTTCTTTTCGCCAAGCCTCCAACTCGACAGCGGTATTAACCAACAAAGCCTTGGCTTTCACTTCTTCTCCTTGCCGAAAATAAGATTCGACATCTTTTTCCAGATCCGAATTTCGCGTGCGACTCAACGTTGCTGATTTAGCTTCTTCGAATTCCCTTGCCACACTCTGATCGTTTGGATTCATTGCGATGTAGGTGCGACCGGCGATATCCATCATCCGGTACGATTTCTCCAACTTCATGACTGCATTGCGATAGTAAACAACTTCTGCCAACTGCTCGTAATCCGTGGAAAGTATTGCACGAGCTTTCATTAACTGGTTGAAGTTTACTGCGACCAACACCGTCACGAGCAAAAAGCCACCAATCATCCCAAACATCACTATTCGCCGGGTGCGTGACACTTTTCTACTGGCAAGTTGAAACTGGGGGGTGAAATCCTGTTGGTTATCCGTCGACGGCTGCCCCAACAGACTTTTTTCGCCTGATGTTTTAAGAGACGGTATCGAAAATTCGAAACCGCCAACATCTGACGGATCTTCTTTTTCCGCAGGGGGTACAGTCACTTTCTGTAATTCGTTCGCCGCCCCTAAAGATTCCTTCCCAGAATTCAAATCGCCTGAATAGCTCTCCACCAAAGGTCCCGAGGGAGCAACCACTTTAGGTACAACCTCGACGCTATCGCATCTTGTGCAGCGCACACGCCGGCCAACAATTTGCTCATCGGCTTTCAGCTTCTTCCCGCAATTTTTACAACGAAAACGAATCATCCAAATCTCAACTGCGTGGTTGATCTTATTATTGCCTAGATTCTAACGTGTGTCGTTGTTTCTTCCTAAGCTAATTCCAGCTCAAAAACTTCCGTTGATTGTTGCCGATCTTGCGAATTACCTGGGACAGCCGCAGCCCTCACCAATTTACCAGTAAACAAATTGCAGGTGGGATCGGGGAAAAACCAAAACACTTTAAACAATCAGGCCAAAATCGACTTTGCCACATTTCCATGTACATCCGTCAACCGATAATCCCGACCTTGAAATCGATAGGTTAATGCTTCATGGTTGATCCCCAATGTATGCAGTAACGTCGCATTGAGGTCGTGGACATGCATTGGATCGCGAGTAATGTTGTAACACCAGTCGTCTGTCTCTCCGTAACGGAATCCCTGTTTGATTCCTCCACCAGCCATCCAAATTGAGAAACACCGCGGGTGATGGTCGCGTCCAAAATTACTCTCATTGCCACCTTGGCGATAAACCGTTCTTCCAAACTCTCCACCCCAAATTACCAATGTATCTTCCAGCATTCCTCGGGCTTTAAGATCCATAATCAATGCCGCCGACCCCTGATCAACCTCTTTCGCAATCTTTCGATGGCGTGAAGGAAGGCCGGAGTGATGATCCCAGCCGCGATGATAGATTTGAATAAAGCGGACACCTTTTTCAGCCAGTCGTCTCGCCAACAAACAATTAGCAGCATGCGTCCCAGGAAGCTTCGCTTCGTCACCGTACAACTTAAAAGTTGACTCGGGTTCACTTGAAATATCTGTCAAATCCGGGACGGATGTTTGCATGCGATAGGCCATCTCGTAGGCCGCGACTCGTGTATCAATTTCAGGATCACCTACTTGCTGCTTGTGCAGCGCATTTAAACGAGCAAGATCGTCTAACATCTTACGCTGCTGAGCAAGTGTTTCTCCCGTCGGATCCTTCAAATACAAAACTGGATTACCCTCACTCCTCAACTTCACTCCCTGATGGTTACTCGGCAAGAATGCTGATCCCCATAAACGAGAGTAGTTTGGCTGAGCCTGAGGATCACTGTTTTTATCAAGCAGAACAACGTAGGCAGGCAAGTTCTCGCTTTCTGATCCCAAGCCGTAACTCGTCCAGGCACCGATTGAGGGACGTCCCGGTTGCTGATGTCCCGTTTGAAAAAAAGTAATCGCGGGATCGTGATTGATCGCTTCGGTGTACATCGAATTAATGATGCAAATATCATCAGCGATTTTGTGATGATGCGGCAGGAGATCACTGATCCACTGGCCACTCTTTCCGTGTTGCCGAAACGGGGCAATCGATGGGGCTGCAGGGAATTTTGTTTGTCCAGACGTCATTCCCGTTAGCCGCTGACCATTTCGAATCGAATCCGGCAGCTCTTGCCCGTTGAGCTTACTAAGCGTTGGTTTGTGATCAAAGGTATCGATTTGCGATGGTGCCCCCGACTGGCAAAGATAGATCACTCGTTTCGCCGTGGGTGGGAAATGCACTGGACCAGGTTTTCCTGGACCATATCCCGGACCATTCGAAGTCGCCAATGATTTTTGCCGGTCATCTTTCGCTAGTGCTGACTGCCCCGCACGCATCAACGAATAAAAAGCGGCCATCCCAATTCCAACTCGAGACGAAGCTCCGAGAAACTGGCGACGGTTTTGGCGTTGGCAATAATCCTCAAATGGATGCATCGGCTTTAACCTTTCGTCAAAAATTCACTTAAATTCATTAACAGTCGAGCCACCTGAGTTAAGGCAGCCAGCTCGGCGCGATCCTTCACAACCGTGACTTTAATTCCACCAACCCCCAGCGTTTGATCCGCAGTAGACAAATCCGCTTGGTATTGCTCAAGCCGCTGATAGTAAGTCTGAACAAGGACTTTTAGCTCGGCTTCCGCAGGCTCCCGAGAAGTACAACACTTGAAGCCGAATGCAATCTTTGATTCGATCGTGGGTCGACCTGAATCGAGCATTCGCTTCCCTAAAAAACGTGCGGCTTCGACGAATTGCGGATCATGAAGCATCACCAATGCCTGCAATGGAGTATTAGTGGACGATCGCCGCACCACACAATACTCGCGGCTCGGTGCATCGAACGTCGCCATCGACGGAGGAGGTACCGTGCGTTTCCAAAATGTATAGAGCGTTCGCCGAAGCAATTGCTCCGCCTCGGTCTGATGTGGATAAGCTCGCGAATAACCAGGGCGATTGTTGACTTCCATCCACAAGCCCTGGGGGTGATAAGGATAGACACTCGCACCCCCAATTTTATGATCAAGCAACCCGCTGACAGCAAGTGAGTTGTCCCGAATTTCCTCGGCATCGAGTCTCACTCGCGAGCCTCGCGTTAAAAAGCGATTCTCAGGATCCCATTGAAAACTGGCCTCGGTAATTCGAGACGATTGCATGTAAGTTCGCGAAGAAACCATCGTCTTTAAAATAGCTTTGACGTCCCATCCCGATTCCATGAACTCAACCGCCAGCCAATCCAGCAAATCAGGATGGCTGGGATACTCGCCCTGGGCGCCAAAATCTTCACTTGTTTTCACAATCCCGACTCCGAACAGCCGCTGCCAAAAACGATTAATGGTCACTCGTGCCGTGAGAGGTTGTTTCGAGGACACCAGCCACCGGGCCAGCCCTAATCGGTTTTGCGGCCCGTCAACGCCGATCGCTCCAATCGCCGATGGAACCCCGGGAGTAACAGGGCGCTCTTTATTGGGTTTATCATACTCCCCTCGCTCTAAAACATAGACGGGACGAGGCTGGGGCATTTCCTGCATCACCATCGTGGCCGGTACGACCAACGCCTTTTTTAATTCTGCGCGGACTATCTGGAGTTCGCTAACGATCTCCCGCATCTCCTCAGACCCCAATCTCATCACCAACAATTCTCTTAATCCGTTCGTTTGCTCGGCAGATCGATTTGCGAGGTCAATCGCCAGTAAATCCTGTAGCGGGCCAACCGTGGGCGCAGTTGCTGAAGCTGAAACTCGGAATCTTCCGATTTGATGAGAGCCACCATAGCGGTGCAACATTTTAATGCGAACCGCCGTCCCACGCGGTATTGGCGTCTCTAGACTGTAGATCGCCACCCGATTCTCAGGACGAACATTTCCGTCAACCGCCCACCCCGTCGCGTCAACACGTCCGTCAATTGTGAGATCTACCGTGTATCGTTTTTGCTCATAATCGGCACTTGCAGAAGCAATTTTTACTGGTTCATACGAATCACCATCACCCGACTTCGCCTCCACAATAAATTCAGAAAGTACATAGTTCCCATTAAAACCACGACTTGCAGAACCGTTAACTAGCAAAGGATCAACCATCGCTTCCAACCGAATTGCCTGAACAGATTGCTCTGTCTCAAAAACAAATTCATAATCATCCTTAACTGGATTTTTCCCAACCATAAGCACGCTTTGATCTTCCATGATTTTCGGGGTAGCTCCGCCTGAAGAGATGACATTAACCGGCGGCAAAATTTCCCAATTGGCAACCTGCTTACGAACATCACTCTCCCATTGATGGACGGGCGCTTTTAATTCAGCCAATTTTCCTTCAAGCTTTGCTATTCGCAGTTCCAACTGGTCATGGCCTGCTTTAAGCGGCGAGGCAATCACCCGATTGGGAGCAAACCCATTAAGTCCCCGCTCAGGCACATTGTTAAAGAATGCGTAAAACCGGTAAAAATCTTCCTGCGAAATGGGATCATATTTGTGATCATGACAACGGGCGCAAGTGAACGTCTGGCCCAACCAAACCGTCGATGCAGTCACGACTCGGTCAATGACATATTCGGTTCGATACTCTTCGTCCACCACTCCACCCTCGATCGTGATGGGGTGATTGCGGTTAAAACCAGTCGCCAATCGTGTTTGATCCGTCGCCTCCGGTAGTAAATCTCCAGCAATTTGCTCGACCGTAAATTGGTCAAATGGCATATTGGTATTGAAGGCATTAATCACCCAGTCTCGCCAAACCCATTGCTTGCGCTCGCGATCGTATTGGTAGCCGCTGGTATCAGCATACCTTGCTGAGTCCAGCCAAAATCGCGCCATTTGCTCGCCATAATGCTCGCTTAAAAGCAATCGATCAACAACTTTCCCGTAAGCAACCCTGAGAGGCGATTTATCATTTTCAAACGCCTCAATTTCGGCAACCGAAGGTGGCAGACCTGTCAAATCAAAGGTCACTCTCCGGATTAAACTGCTCCGGTCAGCCACTGCTGACGGCTTGCGATTCTCCCGCATCGCACGAGCTACCACAAACGCGTCGATCGCATTAAAGACATCTGCTTGAGCTGGAACCTCTGGTAGCGCCGGACGCTGGGGCGCTTGATACGACCAGTGTTTCTCATAATTTGCGCCTGCCCCAATCCACGCTCGTAGAATTTCGACTTCTGCACTGGAGAGCGAGTGTTTTTGAGAGTCGGGTGGTGGCATTTTCGTATCCGGATCTGCCGTTGTCACCCTCGCAATCAACTCGCTTTCGGCCGGATTTTCAAAATCAAAAACATCAAATTCAATCGCCGAAGCACGATCGTCCAACCGTAAATCAGTTGCCTGGCCTTCCTCGCCGGCGCGATCAGGTCCATGGCACAAAAAACAGCGATCCGAAAGGATCGGTCGCACATCTCGATTGAATTCGACCGTGTCTTCCTGCCCGTAACTGAGATGAAGGATTGAGATCCAACAACCAAATATGATTCCGACCATTTTCAAACTAAGCATTGATTCACCAATCATGCGGACCACCCCAATCAAACAAATCACGTAGAAAACTATTTTGGCCCAAGCTCACTCGAAGCCGATTTTCGTTTCTTTTTCATTTGTTTCGCCAAATCCTCACGAATCGAGCGATATTCTGTTCGATCGGCAACATTTATAAATTCACCGGGATCGTTTTTCAAATCGTATAGTTCCGTCCCCTTTGCTCCTCGAGCCCATTCTGTATAGCGATAGCTGCCATTCCTTAGACTAGCGCCTTCACGCGTAGAAACGGAAAAAACCGTATCCTTGGTCCACAAATCTGTTTCCACATCTTTGAGAATTGGCACCATACTTTTTCCCTGAATGTATTCTGGCGGAGACACCTGACATAGAGAACTAACGGTTGGATAGAGATCAATCAACTCACACATGTGTTGAGTTGATTTCCCATGAGACTTACTTAACCAAGGCGCACTCAAAATAAACGGGACTCTGGTAGTCTCTTCGAACAAATGTTGCTTTTGCCATTTATGATGTTCACCCAAGTGGTAACCGTGATCACTGGTAAACACAACGAGCGTTTTTTGTTTCAAATCCAGTTCTTCGAGAGCATCTAACAGACGCCCCACTTGAAAATCCATGTGGCTGACGCACCCATAGTAGGCACTCAAAATACCGGGCATTTGTTCGGTTGTAATTTTCAACGATTCGTTTGTTTTGTAGGTTTTCGTCGCCTGCCCCACATCCTCGAGATCATCTGCGGGCACTTCAGGCAGAATCATTGCCTGCTCAGGGTACATTCTAAAATATGCCTCGGGCGCGACTAACGGCACGTGGGGCCGCACAAATCCACAGGCGATAAAAAACGGCTTTTCCCGATGTTTCCTCATCAGTTCAATCGTCTTGGTTGCCGCCAAACCATCGGCCATTGCCAAGTCACCCTCGGTCGCCTCAACCCGCTGAAATGTTTGACTCCCTTTCCAACCCGGCGAATGTTGAATTGTCTTGCCGGGCAAATTCTGTTCACCACATTGGATATTGTAAGTCTCGCCCCATGATTGCGGATCGTCTGCAATCGCAGTCCCATCGATCACTTCCTGAGGAATTCCCATGTGATAGATTTTCCCAACCCGGGCAACGTAGTATCCGTTATTCAAAAACAACTGAGGAAGCGTAACCGCTTGAGGGCGATACTTGCGAAAGATCGTTGTGTTTTTCAAGTCGCCCGTGCTGTACGGATACAGCCCATTCATCATCGACGAACGCGAAGCGCCGCAGACGGGAAACTGACAGTACATTCGATGAAAGCTAACCCCACGGCGGGCAAGCCGATCCAGATTCGGGGTCTTGCATTGAGGATGCCCAAATCCACTAAGTGCTGTATTCAGGTCGTCCGACATAATCAAGAGGACATTAGGGCGGGCAGGAGCTTCGTCTGCCATCAACTCAACCGGTGCCGCTAAAAACCAAATCAGACTCAGAAACATTACACCGCGACACACCATAGCCTGACCTCTTGTTACTTCGTTTGAATGGTTGATTCTAACAAATTCTTTGTTAGCGATTTTGTTTGGGCTCATGACAACAAGCCCCTTACCTTAATGGCAGAGAGAACATTAATCCTCGAAATTCTATTTCGTCTTTCCAGGGTTAGCACGCTTGGATTTCCAGAGATTAATTTTATCGACGTCGTTTTTTGACGGAGCTCCCTGGACGCTTCTTCCAGATTCAACATCGTTTACTAATTGATCCAACAGTTTTTTCGCGACATCCGGTTGTTGACGGTAAAGATTATCTTGCTCTCGTGGATCCTTCGCCAGATCATAAAGTTGTGCCTCCTCAGAATCAGCTCCCATCTCTTTTTCTTTGGGTGAACTCCAGCCACCAGACCCTCGAGCCAGTAACAACTTCCAGTCTCCCGAACGATACGCAAAATGCCCGGATATCGAATGGTGGACTACGCCGGCGCGGTTGGATTCAATTTGATTCCCCAATAAAGCCGGTAAAAAACTGACACTATCTTCACAACTGCCCGGAGGTACCTGTACACCAAGTACTTCTACAGCCGTTCGGAAGAAATCGGTCAAACAGATCAACTGTGAACATTGTGATCCGGGAGTAACTTTCCCCGGCCATCGAACAATGAACGGAACACGATGACCGCCGTCCCAGATATCAGCCTTCGACCCTCGCATCTCACCACTTACCTTGTGCCCCTGCTCAGCCAGTCCTTTAATGTCAGCCGCCTTAGAACAGCCATTGTCACTCGTAAAAATCACAAGTGTATTTTCGCTGAAACCTTGAGCTTGTAGAGCCTTCGATATTTCCCCAACGGCGTGATCCGTCTGCATGACAAAGTCACCATAATCTCCCAGTCCACTCATCCCAACCCAACGCCCTGTTGGCACGATCGGAGTGTGGGGCGACCCAAGTGGGACGTAAAGAAAAAATGGTTTTTCCTTTCCCTTGCGAGAATTAATATAGTCGACACTCTTTTTTGTCACTCTGGGAAGAAAGTTCTCAACGGGATCATGCTCGATCACTTCCCCATTTTCAATGATTGCCTCCATACTGCGAGCATGGTGAATTCCATGAAAATAATCAAACCCTCGATGAACCGGGCCATCGGGAATCGTCGCTCCCACTGGTGGCAACGCTTTCCCTTTTGCCTTTAGTCGTTTCCCCGTTTGAGGATCGAGATACTCAAAATTTAAATGCCACTTCCCAATGATGGCAGTGTCGTATCCTTGAGCTCGATAAAACCCGGCAACCGTCGGTCGATCTTCTGCAATCAAGCATGGAGAAAACCCCTGAACAACTCCTTTTTGCAACTTGGTTCTCCAACTATAACGACCAGTCAAAAGACCGTAACGAGTCGGCGTGCACACGGAGGATCCGGAGTGAGCATCAGTAAAAACCATGCCCTCGGTGGCCAGCTGATCAACGTGGGGAGTTTTTATCTTGCCATGTTCAGGGTTCAAACATTGCACATCCCCGTACCCAAGATCATCGCAAATAATAAAAACGACATTAGGCTGCTCCTGCCCGAAGGCTGGGACAGCGAGTAAAAGGAATGCAATTATGGCGAAAGGAATTTTCATTTCACCGCTTCCTTTTCGTTAATTGGCGTTTGATCCCAGAGGCGATACGGATCATCCAACCTCACCATCTCCTGATAAAGCAGGGCCTCCATCTCTTTTCGTTTCTCAGCATATTTCGGATCATCGGCCAGATTCAATTGCCCGTCGGCAGGTGAATTTCCAGTCAACTTGATCACATCCGAGTGGTGATGCTGCTCAATATATTCCTCTGGATTGTCTTTCAGATTAAACAGTTGCGTCTCCCGGACTTCCCCATCGAGAACGTCGTATTTTATCAGCTTCCAGTCCCCCTTACGCACAGACCGCATACCTGGCTTTGTGCCACCGCAATAAACGCCAAACAAAACATCCCGCACAACTTCCTGCTCGCCTTCTAGCACGGGTTTAAAACTTTTCCCCTCGTTAGTCACAGGAAATTCAGTTTCCGTCAGGTCGCACATCGTCGCTAACACATCCAACAAGTAAACATTGCCCTGACAACGTTGCCCCGCCTCAATCCCCGGCCCCTTTACGACCATGGGGACTCGCCAAGTATGCTCGTAAAGATTCTGTTTCCCCTGAAGCCCATGACGCCCGATCGCCATCCCGTGATCAGATGTGTAAAAAATGTAAGTATTATCAAGCTCGCCCATTGACTCGAGCTTATCGAGAACACGACCAATCTGGGTATCGATGTTTTCGCTGCACGCAAACTCGCGACCGATCTCATTCCGAATCGTTTGCTCGTCACGATTTTTCCAAACTCCCGATACATTCACTTCATCTCGGAGACCGGGATGACCATGGTGGAACGGATGGGCTGGTAAATAATTAGATGGCAATTCTGGCTGCGCTGGATGTGCAGGAGGCAAGGACCTAGAATCCTTATGATTTATCGCTCCGTATTTATCTAACAGGTCAGGTTTTCCATCGCGAGTGTCATGAGGATGAGAGAAGCCAAAGTAGATCAGAAATGGATCCGTTTTAGTTGATGTCTCTCGCTGATTGAGATACTCCAATACTTGTTCGGCGTGCCAGGCACTTCCAGACTCGTCAGTTCCACCACGTTTGGTACTATCATTGCGGATTTTAAACTTTGCGTTTGCAGCCTCGAAACTGTTCCCTTTCTTGCATGTTCGAACAGTTTCGTACCCCGCTTGATTGAACACAGCCGCCATCGAAGTATTAGCCAACTCCGGTGCGGTCGACTTCTCCGTCACTGCCCCTTTGCTCTGGCGGCGACGGTTGCGAGGCAGGTGCCAAACCGTCCGGCCCGACATCACCATGTGTCGCGACGCGGTACAAACAGCACCTGACCACGCCCCCATGTGATACGCCCGATCAAACACCATTCCCTCACGGGCTATTTTATCAATGACTGGCGTGTCGAGTTTCGATTTAGGATTGTAAATTTTCAGATCGAACGGAGATTGATCATCCACGATAATGAATAACAAATTTGGACGCTCATCCGCCAGCGAACAAACGGGCAGGACAAGGCCTAACAGCATCGCCAAACAAACAACCTTCTTAAATAACAATGTCATCAACTTACCTTTTCATCTTCAAGGATTGAGTTCTAAGTCGGACCTGAATCCTCAATTATTTTGTAAACTTAACCAATACGGCGATGCCTTAAATTGGTGGGTTTTGATGATAACACTCTGGTCAAACAAAGGCTAATAAAAAGCAAATCTAAATCTACGTTGGCAACAGAACCCAATTTTTAACGCACCAACTATCGCCTGCAAACAATTGGGCACCCTCGCAATCGACTCCCATCGACTCCCATCGACTCCCATCGACATGACTCGGCGAGAAATCAGAGAGAACACCACTCGACCTGTGGCCAAGGGAACACACCTTACGGGGTACTGCTAGCGACCACTTGAGGTTGCCCGAGAACCGGCCTTCTTTTAAAAAATCATCTCGCCTAATGCCTCCCTCAATTACGCGTCTGACGCCCTAGAATGTCTCACACTAAACTCGATATCGTTATCCCTGTTTTCAATGAGATAGAAATCATTGAACAGCTTCACGAACGGGTCGTCACCGCGTGTCGTCAAACTGGCGAATCATTCCAGGTCATTTATATTGACGATGGAAGTTCAGATGGCACCACTCACTGGATTGCGACGAACGCCACCGCAATCGATCTGGGACCACAAGGCCGAACAAAACTAATTCGTCTATCTCGAAATTTTGGTCAACCGGCGGCAATTCACGCAGGACTAAAAGCGAGTCACGCAGAATGCGTAGTGCTGATGGACGGTGACCTCCAGGATCCGCCAGAGTTAATTCCAGAAATGCTGGAACGCTGGATGAAAGGTGATCAAATTGTCATCGCCCAGAGAACATCGAGGAAAGAGTCGCTGATTCGCGGAATTGGTTTTAAGATTTTTCACAAAATCTTCCGCTACCTTTCCGACTCAAAAATGCCCGCGAATACGGGCACCTTTTGTTTACTGGATCGCCAAGCCGTTGAGGCTGTCTGTCGCCTATCAGAGTCACACCGTTTTTTTCCTGGCCTTCGAGCGTGGGTCGGTTTCCGACAATCATTCATTCCACTTGAGCGTCCACCCCGTGCGGGTGGATCCCCTAAACAAACCTTAGGGCGACTTACCCAGTATGCGTTGGATGCGATTTTTGGATACTCCTTAAAACCACTGAGAGTCCTCACGGCCATCGGCGCAACCATCTGTGGCTTTGCATTCATGGCCATTGGCTATTTTGTCCTAATGGAACTTGGCGGATGGGAAACCTCTTCATTTGGCCTCAAGACTTTATCGTGTGCTATTCTGGCACTTGGCGGGTTCCAAGTGATTGCCATTGGTGTGCTTGGAGAGTACGTCGGTCGAATTTACGATGAGGTCAGGCGACGTCCAGCCTATATTGTTGATCAAGAACTTGAGATTGCCTCAAAGAGTTGCGAGCCGATCAACTACCACAACAGAAAAGCCAGTTGATGCCCGAGCCGTGTGAGACACAAAAAGCCAACCCCAACCATCACGCCGTTCCAATTCAAAGATGGTTCAACCTGCGATCTCTTGCCTGGCTTTCGCTACCGCTTGTTGGCTGTTTCCTTTTGGGACTCTATTGTTGCGAGCTCAACCGGCAACTCTACGAACACAAAAACCCCTTCTTTGATTCACTTAGCTATTACGAAAGTCTTTTTCGGGTGATGACCATCTCAGGTACTGATGGTTTTTCCAGCGGAATGAAAGAAGGCTGCTTTAATTACACCACGGTCTGCCTGCCGTTTATATTCGCTGCCGCGGTCGGCGAGTGGGTTGAGCCGACTCGTTTCGTCGGCATTTGGATACAGGTAAGCTATTTGATACTCTTCCAAATCAGTTTGTTTTACTACCTAACTCAGATAAAAAAATTACAACCGCCCACCACAGCACTTGGATGTCTGACGTTCCTCGCGACCGCTTGCCTATTTTTCTCCAACGGTGGACTTTCCGATTTCCGAATGGATATTGGCCTTTGCCTAACCTTTGGAATCACTATTTGCTGGTATCTGGTGGCGATGGCCAAACCAAACTTAACGCACTTTGTTTTATTTGGAATTGCTGCGGCGTTTTGCTGCCTTTCGCGTGCAACAGCGCCAATCTATCTCGTCGCGAGCCTTGCGCCACTGGCTTTGATTGAGCTAATTCCTGCGGACAATCGAAAGAAAAAATTGATTGGTCTAACAGTTGCGACTCTAACAACGATCACTTTGGCTGGCTGGTTTTTCATTCTTAACTTTGATTACTTGTATTACTACTACGCCGTGTGGAACACAGACGCCAACGCAAAAATTCCATGGAACGAATCACTCTTGCATCTTAAATTAACCCAGAGATGCCTAGGCAATCCACTCATATATTTCATCGTCATTCTTCAAGCGGGCGTGGGAATAACCGCCATCTTTCATCATCAACTGCGGGCCGTTACCAAAGCTGCCTGGCAAGCCGGAGATATTGACTTGCGAATTGCCTGGATTGGTCTAAGTCCCGTTGCCTTAATGGTCGCCCGCCGGGCCGGGTTAAATCCATTCGTCTGCATGCCAGCGGTTATTGGACTGTTGCTGCTCTTTTTGATTCCCATATTGAAAAATCAGGATCGACTGAATGATATACGCTTAACCATCTTTGCGTGGATTTGCCTCACTGTCTGCTTGGTCACGGCTTCGTTTCGCGGATGGGAGCAACATCAGGAGACTTCATTCAACTCAATGGCCGCACAGCAGCAAATCATTGATCACATCATTACTGATAGTGCTGAACAAAATTTTGCTCAAGTGAATTACGCTGTCATGCATACAACCGACATCAATACAAAAAGCCTAAAATCAATTCTCCTGTTCGATCGCGAGGATGCGACTGCGAATTTAAATTCCGTGACCTTGAATCAAACACAGCTCATCGACCATCCGATTTTTTCAAAGTACGCGGCTGCTGACTGGGCCGCTATCCCAGGACTCACCGACTCGGAAAAACTAAACCACCTTTTCCAACTAACAAACAAACGGCTCAATTACCTCGTCTTACCAGATCTCCCATCGTGCATCACGATCGAAAAAACTGTACCTCAAAATTATATCAACCGACACCTTCAATCCCTCCGCACAAAAATCGAAACGGGAAACTGGAAGTTAATCGCAGGGCCAATCCAAACCAATGAAACTGAGGCAGCTGAGATTTGGCGCCGAATCCTACCAGACGCGTTGCACTCGAAGCCCCTAGACAGCCGCGATTGATCAATTCCCAAATAGGATTGAACAGGAACACAACCCTGTGAAATCGCAACGGCTACCTGCTCTCCACTGTATTGCCCCCTGCAAACCTCGGAAAACAGCCAAACCTGCATTTCAGTAATTCTATAAAGCACATAAACTTCGGATTAAACACGACATTCTAAATTGATTTCATTTCCCGAATAACGCAAAATCAAGTTGGCGTACTCGCTTACCGCAAAACGATCCAAAACAAAATTAAAACAGTGAGTCGGATGATCCGTTTCGATGAACTGCTCAAACTTCGAGCAGCGGGATTTTTTTCTGAAGCTTTTTAAGTCGATGATTCGCTTCAATACAAAACCAACTTCTTGCAATCCAACGATGCCAAACATGAAAACTTATATTCTGATCCTCTTGTTGATGACACCGTTCACGCTCTTCGCGGAAACAGATAGCCCGAAGGATAAGCCAAACATCATTGTCATTCTCGCCGATGACCTCGGCTATCACGACCTTGGCTTCCAGGGATCGCAAAACATCAAAACCCCCAATCTTGATCAACTCGCTGCCGGCGGCACTATTTTTACCGATGCTCATACGACGGCGTCGGTCTGCAGTCCGTCGAGAGCAGGTTTTATGACCGGTCGCTATCAACAGCGATTTGGACACGAAGCTAATGTGCCCCCTCCGGAACACGGAATGGATACCAGCGAGTACACGCTGGGCCAGGCATTTCAGTCACTTGGCTATTCTACGTTCCTCGTGGGAAAATGGCACCTCGGAGACCCTGATCGCTGCTACCCAACGCGACGCGGATTCGACGAATTCTGGGGACTCCGTGAAGGGAGCCGTCGCTACTGGTACGACGAATCAAAATCGGACAAACAGGGCGACCCACATGCAATCGAACACAACGGAAAACAAGTCAAATTCGAAGGCTTTTTGACCGACCGATTTACGGACGAAGCAATTCGAATGGCCAGCTCGTCAAAGAATCCTTTTTTTCTATTTCTGTCCTACACGGCGCCTCACGCTCCACTGGAAGCTGAACCAGCGGATTTAGATCGCGCGAATCAAGACGCCTACGTCGCACTCGTTCAGAACATGGACGACAACATTGGCCGTCTTGTCGCATCGCTGGAAGAGCAGGGGATTCGCGACAATACGCTGATTTGGTTCTTCAGTGACAACGGCGGAGTTTGCGCTTCTGCGTCCAATGCCCCGCTCAATGGAAAAAAAGGAATCAAATTCGAAGGAGGTCAACGCGTACCGTTTATCATGAACTGGCCTAACCATGTACCCGCTGGAAAAACTTTTAAGGGCTTAACCTCAACCATGGATATTTTTCCGACCAGTTTTAAATTGGCTGGCGGTAAAACCACGCCGCGTCCACTCGACGGTGTTGATCTGATGCCATTTTTAAATAACGAGGCAACCACACCTCCCCATCAAAACTTATTCTGGAAGAAACTCGAAGGTTCCGCCGTCCGTTCCGGCAATTGGAAAATGATCCAAACGCAAGGTTTGCCAACCATGCTATACGACCTGCAAGCCGATCTGAGTGAATATAAAAATCTCGCCGAACAACATCCTGAAAAAGTTACGGAACTCCAAGCCCTCTACCAAAACTGGGACGAGCAAACCGTTCCGGCTCAATGGGGGGAAGCAGCACGCTACGTCGAAATTCGACGCGAAGACTACATCCGGTTCCGGGACAGCGGTCGCCCTCTGAGGCTTACCAGCCCACGGAAGAAGAAAAATAAGAAAACGAAATAAGATCGGGAACGGCCGTTAAATACGACATGCCAAGAGTGTTGTGGCATGTCCGAAAAACTACGGACCCCTTCGATCAACTTCGACGCTCCCTCTGCCAGTGCGGCCTCGTCTTACCGAACGCGTCGCCGACGCCGTCCAACCAACAATGCCCCCAAGGCACCAAGAGCAAGCATGCTGCCAGGCTCAGGTACGGCAGAAAAACCTGAGGCACCGAATTGGTAAAACTGAGTCGCATCGGTATTACCAAGAATTTGAACGTAATAAGTCCCCGCTTCAAGGACCATATCGATCTGCTCTGAAACACCTATTCCAGCGTTATTTGAGTCAGCCAACACGGTTGTCCCGTCGCTCGCCAACAAGACCATGTCGAGATCCGATTGATTTGCGAGTGAGTAAGAACTGTCGCCATCGTGATTATAAGTCGGCCCGACCATATCAAGAGCAAAAGACATGTCGTAAATGCTATCGAGAGTGATCTGCAGAAAGTCGACGTCGGTGTCGTTGTCAATTGAGATAAAGTCAACCTGATCTGGATCGACTTCAACAACTGACGCTCCCATGTTTGCATCGGCTCCAATCAGCATGTCGGTACCATCGAAGATTCCTAAATCTGTCGCAACACTGAAGGTATCATTGCCACCATTCCCCTCCCAGTTGTCGCCGTATCGCCGTTGTGCCTGATGGATATCGTCAATTTGAGGCCCGTCAAAAGTGGTGTTGATGGATCCTTCCATTAACTGCCGACTGTTATTTGCCGTCACATGAGGCAAGCCCATTCCATGCCCGAATTCATGGGCCAATACATTCCTTAAACCAAGGTAATTGCTTGAACTGTTGGAGTAAAAAGAGACGTTATCCGTGTCGATCACCATATCCCCGTGGTCGGGAAAATAGTTATAGGCAAGTGTGTTTCCGCCTGTTTGACCGTCAATCGAATGACCGCTAATCCTGACGTCAGCAACGACACCTAGTTGACCGCGTGGTGCCACCGTGTTGTCAATTCTCTCGCCGCTATCGTTGGCCTCGTACGAAAAGCTCAAACCCGAAACATTGCCCCACCTCTCGAAAATACTATCGAAAACTGTGAACCATGGGCGATTCGTTAAATCAGCTCCACCTGCTCCGGCACCAATATTCGTATCAAGGAAACCGATCAAGTCACTCGCATCGGTTGACTCATTGCTGAAGGCAGGAGTAATCGCAGTCCCGTCACTAACGAATCCCCAAGTAATTGTGGTCGCATCCCCCAACCCCAACCCAGAACCGTCGGTCGCAGTCTGCCCCCAGCGACTCTGCCCAAAAGTGACGGACACGTTAAGTGTTGCAAACAAAACAAGAACCAGCGCGGAGGTAGTCAAGGCAGAAATTGGCCGAAGCATTCGTGCACCTTAAAAGTCGATAAGTGAATACTCAAAGAAAAGTGGAACCGGCATCAACGGCGACTCAAATCCGAGTCGCGTCGAGACTCTCCGATAGTAATTAAAAAATCTGCAATCGCCCAGAGACTTAATGATATTTCAAAAAAAATCGGCTCATCACTACCAGAACCAAAACCACCTAACTGGGGGAATCGAAATCACCAAGCCAGCTGTTTTTCTGGGTTGCCATCGATTAAACGTGCAACGCCACGATCAATCGCGCTCCCTAAGACCTTCCCGTTAAGCACGACTTGTTTCGCGATCCCTCAGCCGCTGTAATTTATTCACTTTTTCCCAGTAACGATCAGGTTGTGTTTGGGAATAGAAAAAATAAACGCTACAACGCTCGATGTAAGCATTCGAGCATCCGCACCGTACCCCGCGTTATCTCGATTCGGTTGGTAGTAGAAGCCGCCATTGTGGCACTGGGCAAGCGTAAACCACCAGCGATTTGAATCCATCAACTGTCGAAAACTGGCAGGATCTACGTTTGCTGCGAGTGCTGTGTAACCCATTCCCATCACGGGCGATCCGTGGGTATCAGGAAAACTCTCTGGATGGGCTCCGATAACTTGAGCATGCTTTTTTGCTCGTTGGAGATAAACTGAATCTTTATAAGGGCTCAAAAAATTTGCGATTCCCGCAGCGCCGGTGCGCCCCATATCTGCCCAACTCTCCGGCCCCCCCCCCAGCTGATCTTCATACCAAACATAACCATTGGCACCCGTCGCTCGCTGGAGAAAATCATAGGCGGCGTCATGCTTACTTCGGTCGACTTTGATTCCGCAACGGTGCATCATTGCATAGGCAAGTGCGCCCTGTCCGGTAAGCATTGCGATCGGACCGTATCCCTCGAATCCTGGATTATGTCCCCAACCGCCTCGAGCATCGGCAGGACCTTTTGGATAAGAATTCGGATGAGATTCTTTAGAGCGGGGATTGATTTGTGACATTTTCAAATACTGACTGTCCGCGAGATAGTCATGAATCTGCTGGAGCTCTGGAATGACCCATGCCTTTTTTGTTTGTAAGTAATACTCGCTAACAACAATTGCCGCGCTCATGTAACGCCAGTTGATCAGGCCGGCGACACGGTTGTCTTTTGATTTTGTCTCACGACAATGAAACTGAACACATCGCTCAGCCGCCTCCAAATGTTTGCGTTTACCACTTGCTAACAAAGCAAGCGGCGCAAAAGTGTTGTGAACGGCATTCCCAAACGATCCATCCGGCCTTTGATTTTGCACGAGGGCATCTAACAGCTCACTCAAAATCAAATCTGTTTTTTTACAAGAAGCAGGAAAGCTGTCGGCATAGGCACCATATCGCTTACCAACGTTGAGAACAACATTCCGCTGCTCGCTGCCTCGACGAACCATCAACTTCAATCGCCCGTTTGCTTTCTTGGCCTGGGATAATTCCAGCGATTGAGCAAATTCAGAAATAGGCCCCACGGCTCCAAATACTTTCATGCCGTATCCATTTTGATGCGCGTTGGTAAATAAATTTCCATCGACACCAACAATCCGATCTCCGGCTAAGATTTTTCGATGAGCGGGGGAATCGGGAAACACATATCTAACCAATAATGTTTTTGGCTGATCTGCCGTCAATTCAACTCTTAAACCGGTAATTCCAAGGTTGTAGAACCAACCCGGCACATTGGCATCCGGGCCTGAATTTGCCTTCCGGTTCCACGGAGATCCATTTTCATAATAGTGAACCTGCGCAACCGCATTTATATTATCGCAACACCAACAAATAATCAGCGCGATCGATGTTTTTAAAATTAGAGAAGAAACCGGATTTAAGCGCATAGAAAAAACTCGTAGACTGTAGACAGATTCGAATAATGATTGCCAAGGGTAATTGCGATGCGGTGACTCATTCGCCCACCCAATGAACCTTAAAGCTTATTCTCCTTCGCCATGGAGGAAAAGACGGAAGCTATAATCGGAAGCAATAATTAAACCGATTGATGAAACTAGAACGACACGCTCACTTGCACGTTCCTCGCGAACTCAACATTTATCAAGTTATCCAGACAGAACTTACAATTTTTTTTAACATGAAAAATCTGATGAACCCAACCAACCGATCACTCCTTTCACTCATCGCAATTTTCAGCAGTGTCGCTTTGACTGCTGGGTGCAACGCGCCTTCAGCCTCACCTGCGGCTAACTCTGTCCAAACGAGTAAATCAAACTCAACTGCCAAAATAGCCCTTGTCAGTATCACAAGTGATCCAAAAGCTGACCCTCAGGCAGTAAATATGGGGCTTACGTTTGCCGGATTCTGCCTCGATGAAGGATATCAAGTGGCTATCTTCTTTAATGTCAAAGGAACAACGTTGCCGACCACAGAGTTCCCCGACGACTTCGCGTATCAGAATCACGCTCCTATGAAAACTCAGCTCGCTAAACTAAAAGACCGGGGCGCTGAACTGCATGTCTGTCCGGTCTGCATGAACGATCTCACGATTAGCGACACCCAAATCATCGACGAGGCATTTGTTACGAGCAAACCCAAACTGTTTGCAAACCTTGGCTCTGACACCATGGTATTTACCTATTAGTAATTGGCTTGTTTTTTTTTTTTGAGTAAGGCAAACAATCAAACTTAGCTTTGCTAACATTTGTAAGTTCCACTTCACGGCCCTTGTGATTTTAAAGGAGACTGACGATGTCCATGGAATCAAAACATTTACAACCAAGAAAACCTGCAACCAATCGCCCCCAGTCAACCACCAGCGGAAAAGCAATCACTAGTTTAGTCTTGGGGCTGCTCAGCCTATTTGGCGCATGCTTGACCGGTATCCCCGGTTTGATCTTTGGAATTGTTGGCCTGGGCGAGATTAATCGAAGCCGAGGCCGCGTCAGCGGTCGTGGGGTCGCGGTTTGTGGAATCGTGTTCAGCAGCCTTGGAATCGCTTGGAGCGCAATGCTTTTGTTGCTTTTGCCAGCCTTGCTTCTACCTGCAATTCAAGCAGCCAGGGACGAGGCGAGACAACAGCTTAATCAAGCGATTGAGGAGAGTAACTCTGAATTGATTAACTCAGGCCGTGATACCGAAGCACTATCCAACGCCAGAAAGAAATTTCCAACGCGGGTAGTGAATATTGACTATCTCCCTGAACCAATTGAGAAGCCTGACAATTCAAAATTTGCATTAATTCATTACAAATCCGGAGCGAACTCTCTCGCCGCCTATGTAACCCCTTCACCCCAAGACGGTGCGAAACATCCGGCAATTATCTGGATCCCCGGCGGTCACCACAACTCGATTGAAGATGTCTGGACGCCTCGGGAGCGGTCTAATGATCAAACAGCGAGTGCCTTTCGAAAAGCCGGAATTGTCATGATGTTTGCATCGACGCGCGGTGGCAACGACAACCCCGGCAGCCGTGAAGGCTTCTTCGGAGAGGTCGACGATATTCTGGCAGCCGCCGACCACCTCGCAAATTTACCTTATGTTGATCCCGCTCAAATTTATTTAGGCGGGCACAGTACAGGGGGAACACTCGCCATGCTGGTCGGTGAATCATCTGATAAATTCCGCGCGATCTTCGCGCTTGGCCCCGTTGCCTATGCGCATAGCTATCGGGGTGATTTCGTTTATTGCGACCCTCGAAACACAAAGGAAATGGAACTCCGCTCGCCCATCTACTGGCTTTCCTGCGTTTCCAGTCCAATGTACGTATTCGAAGGAGAGGAAAACGGAAACTGGGATGAGCTCAAAAAGATGTCCGATGTGAACTTAAATCCCAACATCCAGTTTCACAAAGTCCGCGACCATGACCACTTCTCCCTAATCTCACCGCTTACCGAAGCATTGGCAGAACAAATCAAAAAAGAGAGAATCAACGTAGACGACATAACCAGTGTCTCCCTGGACTAAGCTCAACTTCCGGAGGCGAGCCACTCACGGTCTTGGGGATACAGAAAGACTCGCCGATTCGGTTTCGAAAGCTTCCTTTCGCTGATTGGCACTCTATTGATAGCCCTGTGCCTGAATCGTAAAGAGGTGTGCGTAATGGCCGTTTTGCACCATCAACTCCTCATGCGACCCTCGCTCAATGACTTTACCTTTGTCCAAAACAACGATCTGGTCAGCCATCCGGACGGTCGAAAATCGATGCGAAATTAAAATAGCCATCTGCTTTTGAGTCACCTCGCGAAAATGATCGAAGATTCGCGCTTCCGCCTCAGCATCCATCGCGGAAGTAGGTTCATCAAGCACTAAAATGTCCGCCTGCTTTCTCATAAACGCTCGGGACAAAGCAATCTTTTGCCATTGTCCGCCTGACAATTCCCGGCCGTCCTTGAACCAGCGACCAAGTTGCGTGTCATATCCTTTTTCCATCTCTTCGATAAAAGGATGAGCCATCCCTTTTTCAGCCGCTGCCTGTTGTTGATCACGCGCATCAAAATTAGCCACATCGCCCACGCCAATATTCTCGCCCACTTCAAGCTGGTACCGAACGAAGTCTTGAAAAATCACGCCAATCCGCTCACGCAGTGCACGCAATTCCCACTCATTTAAATCTCTTCCATCGAGCAAAACACGCCCCTCGGTCGGAAGATAAAGACGCGTCAGTAATTTAATCAACGTCGTCTTCCCGGATCCATTCTCACCGACCAAGGCAAGTTTCTGACCAGGCCGGAGATGAAGACTAATTTTATCAAGTGCGGGAACTGTTTGCCCCGGATAGGTAAACGACACCCCCTCGAAACGCAAGCCGTCTCCCGGAGACGGCCCCAACTTGGCAATTCCATCCTGGGTATCTATCTCTTCGTCAAGAAATTCGTACAGATTAGAAAGGTAGAGATTGTCTTCATACATCTTGCCAATGGCAGTCAAACTAGCTGCAATTGCCGATTGCCCCTGCTTGAAGATCATCAGGTACATCGTCATACCCCCGAGAGTGATCCACCCCATCGCAGCCGACCACCCAATCCAACCATAGGCCCCGTAAAATGCCACACTACTGAGCACCCCCAACAAGAACCCCCACAATCCACGTCTCAAAGTTAGAGCTTTGTCTTCTTTGTAAAGCTTCTCAAAAATTTCGCGATAACGAGATAGAAACAGACCTCCCGTGCCAAACAGTTTGAGTTCTTTGACATAGTCTTCACGCGCCAGCAACCACTCAAGATAGTTTCGTTTCCGCGTTTCAGGAACTTGCCAACGAAACAGTCTAAATGCTGCCCCCGAAAAATAAGTCTCAACAAAAAACGAAGGCAAAGCTGCGACTAACAACCCAAGCACCGCAAGCCAGGAAAATTGAACCAATAGCCAACCATAGGTAGCGAGCGTAATACCGTTTTGAATCAATCCAAATGTACGCGTAACCAGGCTCAATGGGCGAGAAGAAGCTTCTCGTCGTGCGCGCGTTAATTTGTCATAGAACTCTGCGTCCTCAAAATGCGACAGATCCAACTCTTGAGCTTTCTCAAGAATCATTACGTTGACTCGCTGCCCTAAAAGCGCACGCAACAGCGATTGCGCAACCATCAATCCCCGCTGCGCCGCCGCTAACAATATGATCAATACAGCTTCCACGCCGATCCACTGGATCACCACCCAACGATCAGCAGCCAACCCGGACTCTACCGCTGGAATTACAGCATCAACGATCAACTTGCCCACGAAAGCGATCGGCCCCGGTATCACGCCGGCAAAAACAGTCAAAGCTGCAAGGATAAGCGTTAATCGCCTGTCGGTAGTCCAGACGAGAACAAGCGCTTCTTTGCTATAGCGGAAAACGCCAAAGAATCTACCAACAAGGGAAGCAGCGTCACGATCAGAAGATACGTCAGGTGGGGACATTTATTACTCAAAAAAGGCCAATCCATTCGCAATAGAATGGCTCGAAAGTCGCGGTCTGGTAGAAGCGTACGATTGAACATCTTACACTTTAATTCAAGTTTTCAACATTGCCTGACTCAACCGATCTCAACGTATCACCTTTTCTCGAATACGGATTTTCTAGACAAAATCTCGCCTATCATCCCATCATCACCTATCGATTCCGAGCCAACAAATTAACATCTCTCATGCCTGAGCATTTTTAGGCGGTACCTCGCGTGAGAAGAACACAGGTTACTAATTAATTTACCCCCTTAGGATTTATCAATCTTGAATCCCATGGACCTTAAAACATTTCGCCTAACCGTTTTAATTTTAATCACCCTAGGCTTGGTAGGCTGTGGCCAAAATCCGAACCAACAAAAGAAACGGCCTTCCCCTTCCACATTCGCTCTCAATTCTCAAATCGCTCAGTACTATCTATGCGAAGAAGATGTAGCTGAACAAGTTTTAATCGTCTCGTTTGTTGTGCCAGATATTTTAGATGAAACAAACGAAATCCGAGTCCCTTTCAGCCAGACTGATCCAGGAATATCTGGCTTTGGAGGTGGCGGCATTTCGTGGAGCTCGGGCGGAACCACGGGTGGTCTCAATGGTTACATCGCCATTCAATCGTCCACCCCGAACTCTCTGTGGCTTAAGATCGAACTGGACTGGTCATTACACGGAACAAAAGATCAGATTGTCGACTTGATTGAAATCTCTATTGGACAAACCGGGGAGAAGAATCTCCCCAAAGGCCAAAAAATAAAATGGCAGTTTGTGTCACCAGAACAAGCAGACCGCAATTGACTTATCTTGGCATGGAACTCCACTGAACTCCCAACTTTCCCCACGGCAATCGGCGTACCATTTGCCACCCTATTCGGATTGCGAATGCAACCTTCCGCAGGTCAGTCCAAGTGTTTAAACTGTCCAACTCGTCCAAGGATCATCCGCAACCGGATCGACTCGAACAGATTACATATTCTTGTAATCAAGAAATTCAGCTCGCGCACTTGAAAGTCAAAAAATGAAAAAATCGATTATCGTATCGTTAGGTCTAACTAAATTTGGCGGAAGAAAATGGGATCAAGAAAAACAAGACTCGCTCATTGAACTTAACGAACACCTAGCCGATGGCTGGGACGTGGTGCATGCCTTCCCAACCAGCGGAGCGGACAGTTATTGCACCGTCTGCATTGTTATTCTTGAAAAGAATTAGTCGAACGAAACCGCACCGGCAGCAATGCGACCCGCCAAATTTAAATTTAGTCTCCAACATCTGCTTGGGTTTCGCGAACACTTCACCGGCTCAGTTCCGGGCGATCCTCAAAGACTGTTAATTCACGCCAAACTCGATCATAATACGCCAGAGGGAGTAAAAGAGAGTCAAAAATTAAGACACGGGCAGACCACGTCGAACGTTTTGAGACAGTTTTTAATTTCTTCAACGGTAACTTGTCAGACACCACGCGGGGGCGTGAAACGATTAATTCTCTTGGCCCAAATTATGAGAGAACCAATAATGGAACGTTCGACGATCTAACGATTTTAAAAATTTAAAAAGCTTTCGTTGACCCATAGGATCTCCACCAATAGACCAAAATCAAGGAGCCGCAATGAAACCCAATGAAATCAAAGTAGATTTGGAAAAACGCAAAAATCAGGTGGCGTCCGTCTCTGCCTATTCGACTTTGAGAAATTCCATCTATCTACTCTGTACTTTCTTTATTGTTGGAATCGTGTCTTGGACACTTTTTGCGATTATTCTTGTGAGCATCAACTTTGACAGGACAGCAAGCTTCGGCGAAGGCTCCAGTTTCTTGATGTTTTCAATCAACTTGCTTTTGATCATTTGTTGTGCACCTATAATTACTTTCATCGCAATCGTAGTTAGAGACTTTTCATTAGCTATGATTGATTCGGTAGATCTACAGCTACTCAGTAACAGACGAAACGCATTAGAAAGAAAAGAGTCGCTGGACCAGGATCACTGAACAGAATTAAAAGATACCAACTCGCAAGCGGCACACTTTACCCAAAGCACCTTTTTTAGTCTTGGTGCTCTCCACCCAACTGACATTTGTTTGCCATGAAAACACCACCTCCCGGTTCAGAAGAACGCATTGCCAAGATGACCTTCGCGTCGGTCTACCCTCATTACATAGCCAAGGTTGAGAAAAAAGGTAGAACAAAGCAAGAGTTGCACGAAGTGATTAAGTGGCTTACCGGTTACGGCAACAAAAAGTTGAAAACCATCATCGACGACAACGTAAATTTTGAAACGTTTTTCAAAAAGTGCAAACTCAACAAAAATGCACACCTCATTAAAGGCGTCATTTGCGGCTACAGAATAGAAGAACTGAAAAGTCCATTGATTAAAAAGGTTAGGTACCTCGACAAACTGGTTGATGAATTGGCCAAGGGAAGGAAAATGGCAAAGATATTGCGGGTCGACGAATAAATCCCTTCCCCCAACGCTTCCTAACTTATTACCGAGCAGCAAAGTATTACGAGACAGATACTTTTCAGAAGTGAATCAAATATGAGTCCATCCAATTCTTCAGATGAGTCACCCGAACAAAAATCATCTTGGTGGTTGCGAATCACCCTGGCCCTAACTCTTATAGGCGGTCTCATCGGCAGTTACCTGTTGGGGCCTTACGGCATAGAGAACGCGATTCCATCCCCTTACGTGGTTGGCTTCGGGTTTGGCGCATTGCCAACTCTAATCATTCAATTACTGGGCCGCTCTACTTTTGGTTCCTTCCAAAAAAAACGTTAAGTTTTTGTGCCCAGAGTATGAACCAGAAAAATCTTTTATGAGAAGAGCATATGATTTACAGAATCAAGGAAAAGTTTTGGTCTTGGGGAAATAAGTTCACAATTACGAACGGCCAAGGAGATGATCGGTTTGTAGTTGCTGGTCAGGCTTTCTCTTGGGGGGACAAACTATCTTTCCAGGACATGAAAGGCACTGAACTGGCATTCATCAGACAAAAACTAATGTCGTTTATGCCGCGCTACGAGATCCTTATTAACGGTTCAGTATTTGCTGAGGTAACCAAAGAATTCAGCTGGCTACAACAAAATTTTACACTCGACGTTCCCGGACCGAATGATTATGAAATTGCTGGATCTTTCTGGCAGCACGAATTTAACTTCATGCGATCGGGCCGGAAAGTGGCAGCGGTAAGCAAGACGTACTGGGATTGGACAGATAGTTACGGCGTCGACATCGTCGACGGTGAGGATGACGTCTCAATTCTTTGTGCTTGCATCGTGATTGACCAAGTGCTTCACGACGGAGACGACAACTAATGCTACCGATTACTGCCAAACTAGAGGCTCGCCTGTTCTTGCCAGCAAGTTACAGTAAATCAGAATCGCAGTAGTGCAACGCTTGTGGCGATTGAAAAGTTTTCTCGCCCTCTTCCTCGCTCCCTAAGATGAGTAAACGTGAACGGAGTTCGGCACCCAGTAGCGAACGAAAACTCGTTCGAACAGGATCGTCAGCGTCGGTGGTTAACAATAAAAGTGGAACGCCCCGACGCCTAGCCCACATCCCAATCTCTCTCGTAAACGCCCGAATGACTTGAACTTGTTCGCATTTAATCACCAAGTCATTGAGCGAAACCACTGGGATAACTTCGCCGGAGTTCGGCAAACGTGGCCAACCCAATCGAGATAAAGTCAGATTCCAACTACCAACCATCATCCGCAAGTGTCGCGGCATTGCATTTAATCGATTTTGATTGCAACGACTGCACTCCCACGCAAACACCGCACCGATCACTTCGTGATTATGTTCCGCGAGCCACCAATTACTCCAGTCAGTGTCGGGTCGCCCCAACGTCAGAGATGAAAGCGTCGATTCATTGCTGAATCTGCCTAGCCAATGTTTTTAATGGCGGATTCACCCACGACCCGATCATCGTTTACGATTCTTGTAATCCAACATGCTGTCTGTCGTTCCCACGAGGCCTTTATCGTTGGTGATTCCTTGGAAAACCAGTGGCATAAACGGCGCAGGATCTTCGTTAAGCGTCCAGGCCAATCCTCTCATCAACAAGAGACGGTACATGGGGTCGAAGTAGGTATAGGTATAGTGACCGGTCGTCGTACCAAAGACCCGGCCCTTGCCGGACTGATAGGCCCAAAAGGCGTGACTGCGGGCGTCTTCAGATTTCAAAACGTCCGAAAACGATACTTTGCTTTCGAGAGATTGGGGAGCGATCGCCCCAATGGCCTCAACGTTGTCCCGCGTGATTAGATTCCAATAGGATTCGTCATTAAAGCGGATCAATCTTGGCAAGCCGACAAAGGCCGGATGTTTTGTGTTGAGAAAAAGAGGATAGCTATGATCGAATTTGCTCCACTTAGATTCCTTATTACCTTTCCATGAACAACCGATGCACTCCGCATATTGCCCGGCGCGTTTGGCGGGACGCATGATGCAAGATTCGTGGATTGACACGACACCGCCACCACGCTCCACGAAGCTCTTGTACATCTGCAATTGCTCCGCCGTTAGGTCCGGCATGTGCAAGAACTGTATGAGCACATCCGCTTTGTCGAACTGCGCCTGGCTTGGAAACCGAAAGGCCTCGTCGACGGTGACTCGAGGAACGGTCTTCAACATTGGAACAAACAGTTCTTTGATCCGGATATAGTCGTGTTCTCCACCACGATGATCTTCCGGACCGTAAAGCCAGAGAATCTGAACATCTTTGCTTAGTTCGGCCTCTTTATTCCCTGTTAACTTGAGAATTTCCTGTTTTGCCACCGGTGCGTTGGGGCGTGGTGCTAACTGTGTTTTTTTTTGGGCTGAAACTTGTTGAACTGCGAGACTGACCAACAGAACCGATAGTAAAGGGGCACATCGCATCATTTTATATTCCTGAACAATCAGTTAACTAACGGTCGATAACAAACTTTCGTGGTCCACTTAGCGGTGGACTGTCACACATCCAGCTTCCGCCTCCGTAGGGTTCTGCAGCGATACAAGCGTCGCGTGGCCCACTCGAATTCCAAACTCTTTTGGCATTACAATCAAGCAAGGAAACGAATCCTAAGCATGTCGCTAACCTAACATCACCTTCATACCGATGCCACTTTTTTAATAGGGTAAAACTAGGCCTTACCGATCAACTTGGATAAAAGCTAATCTTTTTGGAATTGAACCACTAGCGTCTGAACAGCAGACCGCTGGGCAGAAACTCTTTAGCGAATTATTCGACAAACTCTAAGCGAAGGAATAGTTTTTTTCAAAACAAGTGTGCCGCCGTGATGGCAACGGCGACCTCGCAGGCATTGCCAGACAACCGTCGTCCAACATCCAAGACGCTCAACACGCCACCCAACCCCAATCAAGAGCGACCAATGTCGAAAAAGAAATCGTTGTTGCCAACCATCACCAGCTCCTTTGGCATGTTGCTTGGAGGTTTACTGGGTCTTTATTGCGGATCATTTTTGGAAGGTGAATGGGGAATCGTCATAGGCTTTGCCTTGGGCTTCGTCGGCGGCGCGGTGGCGGGGGCTAAGGTCGGCGACCGCTGGCTCGCACGGAATTCAAGCAATACATGATGCTATCGAAGATTATTGGTTCGATTTCTATCCGCTGACTGGCAACGCATAAGAAACTAAAACGACTGACGGGACATTCAGTTGGCGTCTTCTCTGACGACGAAGCCAGTTCCCTAACTCCGAATAGCCCATCGCATTTTGGCAGAGGCGGCCCGGGAATTGGCTCTTATCTCCTGCCCGGTTGGGCGGATGATATCCGAGGCGATCTCACGATAGACTCCACTCCGGAATCCGTCGCGAAAGTGATGCTTCACGCGGCGATCCTCACCGGAGTGGAAACTCAAAATAGCCACTCTCCCCCCTGGAAGGAGACACCCTGGAAGACATCGCAGGAAGGTATCGAGGGCGCTAAACTCTTCATTGACGGCAATCCGAATGGCTTGGAAAACACGAGCAAAGGTAGAGCGGCGTCCGGCATCCGTGATGTCATCGGGTAACGCGCTCTCGATCGCGAGGCGTAGTTGCCCAGTAGTATTGATCCGTTCTTTCGAGGAGAGTTCGACGATAACTGCGGCAATCTGTTCCGCAAGTGGTTCGTCGCTCCCGTCAATTAAGGCGCGTACCAGCTTGTCGAAGCGACAGCGTCTTAGCCAATCTTTGGCGCTTAAGCCACGTTCGGGATTCATCCGCATGTCCAACGGACCGTCGAATTTATACGAGAAGCCACGAGCTGGGTTATCTATCTGCATTGAGGACAAACCGAGGTCGGCGAGCACAAAGTCCACACCATCGTGCCAACCGACCTGTGGCAGCATGCCCGCGAGACCAGCGAAGTTACAGCGGCGAACAATGAGTGTGTCCGTTCCGAAGCCGAGCCCTCGCAATCGCTTCTCAGTAAGAGGTAGCTGCAGAGCATCGACGTCGAGTGCGAGGAGCTGGCCACCAGGTTGCAGTCCGGCTAACAGCATTTCGCTGTGTCCGCCATGCCCGAAAGTTACGTCCGCGCCTCGCTCGCCAGACTGAGGCGCGAGAAACTCCAGTGTTTCAGTGACAAGAATCGGGCGATGTTGACCAGCCGGCGTCTTTCCAGCACCAATCAGCTTGGCAATCGTCTCTGGATCGGGTGAAGAAGAAAGTTCTTTATATTTCTCATTGAAATTGCGAGGATGCGTGCCGCGGTAACGTTGCCGGCGACGAAAAGGCTTTTCATTCGCAGGCTCTTGGTTGGTGGGCCCTTCACTGGTGGGCTCTTCGTTGGTGGGCTCATCGTCGGTCATCAGGTGTGAAAATTCCTCTACTTGTTGTTGGGAAAGCCACTTTTTATGCTGCGAGCGACCTCGCTTCCATTCACGGCCTTGCTGCCTAGAATCAACAATCTAGCGATCCTCGCTGTGGAGTCAAAGGGCTAATAACAGGCAGACATCCGATTGAGAGCATTCAAACAACTCGAACGCCCCGTTAAAAACACCTGCCTGGGAAACAATTTTCCAACAGGCCACTTAGCCCTTGCCCCGATTCCGAAGTCGTAATGACCCTAAAGTTGTAATGACTCCCAAACCGAAGAGGCTGGAGATCTAGAAAATTCTGCTTGCTTGGATTTTGCGGTCTGACGATGAAGCCATTTTAGGATCCGCTGGGCGTTTGCCCAAACGCCGGCGATGCCCTCTGTTTGTTTGCGCATTTGCATTTTATAATTCGGGAATGTTTCAACTGCGGTGCACCGTCCGAGATTGCCAACAATTGCTGGAGCAGCGCGAGCGAGAGCTAGTCTGCCACGCCGGCCATTGTTTTGATCAAGCCAAACAGGGCTACTGGAATCTGCTGCAACCTCAGGACAAGAAGTCCAAGAACCCTGGTGATTCGGAGGATGCTGTTTTGGCTCGGCATCGCTGGCTTCAATATGGGCACGCCAATTCACTGATAGAGACCCTCCGTCCGTGGTGCGTTACCAACGACCTGGAGGCAAATTCAAGAACACTTGATTTAGGGTGTGGTGAAGGCTCGTTTGGTCCTGCCTTGTTTTCCACCGAAGCCAATTCTTATTGCGGAATTGACCTTTCCAAACGCGCCATCAAATTGGCTGCACGTGGTTGGCCTGAGGCGACCTGGGTGTTGGCTAACGCGGATCGTGTTTTGCCAGCGGCCGACCAAAGTGTTCACCGAGTAATCTCACTATTCGGTCGACGTCCCATTTCAGAAATCCATCGCGTTCTTGTGCCGGGTGGGATCTGTGTGGTTGCCGTGCCGGGTGAAGACGATTTAATCGAGCTTCGCGAGCAGGTCCAACAAACTGGGCAGCGTCGCAGTCGATGGGAAACAATTGCCGAAGATATGAGTCATGCCGGCATGAAAGTGATTGATCAAAAACATTGGCACAGTCTTGTTAACTTGGAGCCGGACGCAATTGCAGACGCCTTAGCGATGACCTACCGTGCGGCGCGCCATTCCCAGAAATCCCGCCTGGATACCGTACAAGCCATGGACGTGACACTGGCGGCAGACCTTCTTTTACTGCAACGAAACTAGCACAATAAATTATGGATTCGTTGTAGTTTTTTTACTGCGCAGACAAGCAAAGTTCTGATGACTCAGCGAATCTCAGATTCTACCACGCCCCCCGTCCCTTCGCACTGGTTCCATAAGTTAGCTCGAAGTTGGGCGATATGAAAAATTGGTGTGAGGCTGGGCAAGCGCAAACGCTTTGGAAATATTGCTTGGTTTCTATACTAAAAGAAACTCACCGAGCCTTCCCAAAATGGGTGGGTTTGCAACTCGAGCGCTAATGCAAGAAGATAAGGCTTATGGATCCGCCGATGACGTATGATTTAAAGAACTAATTCATCGTTATGAAACCCTAAAGTCAATTGGATGGGAATGTCTTCTGAAAAAAAGCAAATACCCAAACGTAAACGCCGTTGGTTCCAACTGCGTCTACGGACTATGCTTGTTTTGGTCACGCTTGCCTCCGGAGTATTCGGGTGGGTCGGCTGGGAATTGGAGCAGCGAAGAAGGGAGGTGCCGGCGATTGCGTGGGTGGAAAAGATGGGTGGTAAGTTATATTTTGAGACTAGAATCGATAGTGGTTTTAAAACGAACTGGTGGAAAAAAACAACTGATACTTTACTCGGAAAAAGCGTATATTCGTTTTATCTCGTGGGAGACGAGGTGCGTGACCTTTCTCCTCTGGCAGGTCTGAAAAATCTCGAAGGGTTTCAGCTCCACCAAACAAAAGCAAGCGACCTCTCTCCGCTGGCAGACCTAAAGAAACTCCAGAGGATTGACCTCGAAGGCACCGAGGTAAGTGACCTATCTCCTCTGGCAGGCATGGAGAACCTCGAAGAACTTTACCTCGACAGAACCGAAGTGAGTGATCTATCTCCCCTGGCAGGACTGAAGAACCTCAGAGCTCTCACCCTATGGTATACGCAGGTGAGTGACCTATCTCCATTGGCAGAGCTGAAGAACCTTGAAGAACTTTGGTTCCCCCAAACCGAGGTAAGTAACCTATCTCCTCTGGCAGGTCTGAGCAACCTCGAATGGCTTTATCTCGGCGAAACCGAGGTGAGTGATCTAACTCCTCTGGCAGGTATGAAGAAGCTCGAAGAACTTTACCTCAACGGAACCAAGGTGCATGACCTATCTTCTCTGGCAGACCTAAAGAAACTCCCGAAGATTGTCCTCGAAGGCACCGAGGTAAGTGACCTTTCACCACTAGCGGGACTGGAGAACCTCCGACACCTCGTCCTCGACAGAACCGAAGTGAGTGATCTTTCTCCCCTGGCAGGACTGAAGAACCTCAGAACTCTCGTCCTCGACAGAACCGAAGTGAGTGATCTTTCTCCCCTGGCAGGACTGAAGAACCTCAGAACTCTCACCCTAAGGAATACGCAGGTGAGTGACCTATCTCCTCTGGCAGAGCTGAAGAACCTTGAAGAACTTTACCTCGACAGAACCGAAGTGAGTGATCTATCTCCCCTGGCAGGTATGGAGTACCTCGGACAGCTTTACCTCGAGGGAACCAAGGTGACTGAAGAACAGATTGACAAACTCAAACTGGCACTTCCAAATTGTAAAATCAGTCGATAAGCGCCATGGGACGTTTAGCGAAGCGATTCGATTATCGACATCTCTCGACCGTCTACCCACCCCAGAATCCTAACCACGCCCCCCCGTGCCTCGGCATCGGTTCCATAAGTTAGCCCGAGGTTGCGCGATACGAAAAATGGGCATGAAGGAGGTTAAGGAACTATTAAGTGGCTGACTTGGTCGAGGTTTTAGTGGGAAGGCTGTTCTGGTTCAATTAATAAATTATAAAGTTCAATTGCTTCGGCTATGTGTTTTTCGACAGTGTCGGCCGTTAAGAAGAGAGCTGGAAGGGTAAAGAGGAAAGCGTTTGATTGGGCCTCTAATCGCATGTGCGGGTGTGACAAAAAGAACGGGATTGCTTCCACGTTAAAGAATTTTCGGAAATGCTCCTCGTCTGACGAGGTCACTAAAAAGCGATCGGAGAACTCCGGATATTTATTAAAGTCGATGTCATGCCAGCCAAAACTGTTAAGATGGTCAAGTTTATGGAATAACGATTCTGGCGCAATGCGAAACTCCGGGCACACGAGAGCTTTCGATCGCAACAATAAATACGCATTTTGCCTGCCGTGTTTCCCGCTTCTGCGGACATCGAAAATTGAAATATGAATTTTTCCAGTATTGCCTTCAATGAGGTTGCTGATCCAAAAGCCATGGAGTGGCCTCCGGAATGGGACGTGAAAATGGTTGAATTGATTGTAAAGCAGTGGACTTCCCTTTTGGGAAAAATTCAGTCCCATCTTTTTGGCGATTTCCTGGAGGCCTTGCCTTCGTACCTTATCCCGTTTGTTAAGAAAAATTGCGTTCAATACAGTAAGGATGAAAGTGATCGAAATGAAAATCAAAAACCAAAGTACAGGCGGGGGTGACCCATTAGTTTGGGATAAAAGCATTGGTGTAGCCGGTTGTTATCAGTTGCCAAGGATTGGAGAAAATGAAAGTCGTTTAAGCGGGGAATCTAGCAAGGACTTCAGGTTGTTGAAACAAATGAAGAAAAGAGTCTGT
>Ga0214479_100088_pt1 | contig 54765 bp, 48 predicted proteins | sample M1_20Mar14CPVII9_5_FD_165054 | JGI IMG/M metagenome (GOLD analysis project Ga0214479, IMG submission 165054) | Marine eukaryotic communities from Monterey Bay, California, United States - M1_20Mar14CPVII9sort6BwellE14 | ecosystem: Environmental > Aquatic > Marine > Unclassified | place: USA... | reverse complement strand
CTCCACTACTAGGTCCTACCATAATACCTTCCATATTGGCAAGTTTTGTAGCCCATTCAACTGATTCGGCACTAGTAGCACTTAGGAATTCACTAACATGACCTCTACTTCCTTCTTTGTACGGCTGATCAGGAGCTAGTTGAGTAAGGAAGTGTGTAGGTACCCCCGCCCCGATTCCCAAGATTGAATGAGGAGTATGTGCCGCACCTGTGTGTACACGACTCTCACTCGGCTCGACACATATAATCTTACAATCCGGATTCTTCTCCGTCAGGTATTTACCAACACCAGTGGCCGTACCTCCAGTGCCAACCCCTGTTACAAAGTAATCAACTTTCTCCTTACTTTGCTGCCAAATCTCGGGGCCGGTTGTCGTGTAATGAATGTCGGGATTGTTTTCATTATGAAACTGATTTACAAGAAAATAATCTTTATTCTTTGCAACAAGGTCCTCGGTATAATCCCTTAATCCAGGCATACCTTTAGCAGGTGCTGTCAGATGTACATCCGCACCAAACATGCGACAAATGATATAACGTTCTTCAAACGAAGGCATCTGGGGCATTGCAATGATACACTTATATCCCTTGGCGGCGCAGATCATTGCAATACCGATTCCGGTGTTCCCGCTTGTATACTCAACGACTGTCATACTATTATATATTATGATGGGCATATGTTATTATTATATGATGGGTATATGTTATGATTGATTAAGTTATTATGATGGGTATATATTATCATTTGATATATTATGATGGGTATAAAAGAAGATATAAAAAGTGTGCACATCATGTGAGCAAAATCTCATATCAATTATTAGTATATATATCACGAAACTTAACACAACTTCACCATCAATAATAAAAACATAATCAATTTAAACTCACCCGGGCTTAAGAGATCCATCCTTTTCAGCTGCCTCGAGCATATTCTTTGCAATTCTATCTTTGATTGAGCCGCCTGGAAGATGCGCGTTTCGCATTTTATAAAGATGAAAAAGAGAAGATTGTAACATATGTTAATACATATGACTTCCAAGAGCAATCAAATAAAGGCAAATAAAGGTCAAACGAGTAGCTAGATCACCTAGACTCATATCAAACATCACATATGTACTGGTGGTGAAACAATACTAACGCGGACTTTCCAGGATTTTGCATTTCTAGTTTGATTAAAACTCGAACATCATTTGCTTTAGCCTCGGGCGTTAGTACATTATTAACACGAACTAGTGGTGTCTTGCCGATGGTATCGATAATGCTAATGTCTGCCATGATGTGGAATTGTTGATAATGATATTATGCCTATAATTTGATAACAATATAAATATACTTGCCATTGCATAACAAAAATAAAAACTCAGCAGCTGTTCGGTATCCGTCATCCACAATTAATTCTTTATGTCAGGATACCGTGAAATTATGAGAGTGTAATTGTTTAGAGTGAGAGTTGAGAGTTATTTGCAATAGACGAAGATTAGACGATATCACCACCACAATCATGACGTTCCCATCAATGCCACTATTACCAATCACATCCCAATCAACAATTACAAAATGCAAAGAATTACCATTACGAGCAAGTGATATATTTATATGTTCGTATCCAAAGAGTGGTACGACGTGGACACAACAGATTGTATTATCATTGCTGCTGGCTGATAAACGTTATGATACTGCTGCTACTACCGCAGCCAAATCAGATGATATCAATACAGGTGAAGCGGAAGATACTAAAGAAGAGGAGTACAATCATGTATCAGGCAAATTCATCGTTAGTATATTGTTTTAAATGCTTGTGTACATACAGTATGATGATATGTATCGGTGATTTTGGCTACTTCGTTTTGACCCTACTTTCCTTTATTTGATTACCTTTACAAATCACATGTACTAACATTAAGTTCCTATCATCTCTCTTCATCTTCATATAAACTGCTAAACGCACATCTTCCAGACTACGCACCCTTCTACGAAATAGATGCACATTGGGAAACTACTTCGAATGAGCTAACAAAACAAGTTAGAGATAATCACGAGAAATTAGGACGACGTGTATTTAATACTCATTTACGTTGGGATATGTTACCAAAGTTTGCTGAGAATGACAATAGTAATGTTACAACTGAGTCAACTGAACAATCAAGTGGCAGCAAAGAAGACAAACAGAATCTCTTACGTCCAACAACAGGAAAGTTTATCTACATAACACGATCCCAATCCGATGTAGTAACATCATTCTATTATCATTTATCAAATCAAAAAGAGGGCACGTATACACATGGATATACACAATTTGTAGTAGATTGGATGGATGGAAATATATCATTTGGCAGTTCGTTACATCATTTATTAAGTTTTGTTGATGGATTTGTTGATAATGAGTATGCTAGTACCGTTTTGAAACTAGAGGAGGATACAAGAGAGCAACATGAACAACCACTTCTACTACTATCATACGAGGCACTAAAACATAACCTCCATGCTGAAGTACAACGTATCATATCATTCCTCAATCTTAAACATATACCAAAACATATATTAGAGAATGAACTATTGCCATCATTTACATTCACATCAATGAAGAGCAACTCTTCTAAATTCCAACCAAAAAGTGTTACATGGTTGAACAATTATCAATTCCTAAGAAAGGGAATTGTTGGTGATGGACGAGAGTTGATGATGACTACTAAAGTTTATAGCAAGGAGAAGGGAAGAGAAGTTTCTTTATTGGAACTATTTCATGATTGGGTAAAGGATGAAGGGTATAGAGAACGTATTAAAGAGTTAGTGGAATGTGGTAAGTTGGAGAAGGTGGTTGGTGAACAGTTCTTAGCTCTCGTGGATTAAGATTCATTACACATTGGAATTATCATTAGAAACTACAGACAATCAAGAATAGCCAAATATAACAGCAGCCACAAGGGCATGACAATATAGCCATATAGTAGTCTCATTTAGAAACACCAGCTTACACACAGACACGATAACTTCTTCAAGATGACAATACCGTCAACATTAGTAGTATAAATATTGCCAACAAGTATCATTCATGGAGAGAGGAGATCATGTCCATTATACCCTGTTGTATTTGACGTTCCCGATTTTCATAATCATGGCCTTCGTTACACATCTCTTGTAATAACATCAAGATTGAATTGATCTTGACTTCCGTAGTGTTAATGAAGGAGGTAGACCACGAATCAAATACAGTAGAGGCCGATCTTATCAACTTATCATTGGTATGAGCTACTGCCTCGGTTAAAGATGAGGTACTATCCATGAGTGATTTGACAGTCTTTTTTAGTTCTGTCTCTTCATCCAAGTATGGCTTTATGCTTTGAATGAAGGGGAAGGAACTTGGTGTTTGTCCATATACTGGATGCCGAATGTCATAAGTCTCTGGGTACTCTCGTAACAAGCAAACAGCAACCTCCCGAACAACTCGGTAATCATAATGGCGTTGAAGATAATGAATAGGAAGTACTTTCATATCATCGTTGAATACGTGAACAGAAGCTGGACATTTCTCAATCAGATACTTGCAAATATCATTCGAATTACGTCCCTTTTTCGTGGCCAATAATCTGCAGGCATGATGCAGTGGAGTATTACCAAGAGAGTCTGTTTCCAACAAGATACTACTAGGGCATCTTTCGGCCATCCACTTGAATAGGTCTACCTCACATTCTTGGTCATGAAAAGGTTTGAGAACATAGTGAAGGATGGTCATACTACCATTCTTTTGAGTAAGAGCAATAGGATACGCATCAAAGAACTGTTTGATGGTTGTGGCTGTGTAACTTGTTCTCCCTCTTCTTCCATACGCATCAAGAAGCTCAAACAAAACATGTGGGCGATGATCGATAATCCAAGTATAATTAGCAGCAATCCAGGGCAGAAGGACACAATGCTGTGGGTGACGAGCTATCAGAAAGATAGGTGGAGATGTATAAGTATACTCATCCGGATGACCAGCTATCCAGCGACTTCTAAAAGTAGCAGATGGAGGTCCAAGAAGAGCTTGTGGATATGTTTGAATCAAACACTTAATGACATCGTGAGAAGTATCGAGGTTGAGATTAGCACAGGCAGAAGATAGGAGAGATACACCCACGTTAGAGATTATACTGGCCAGAATCGGCTTGTCAGTTACTGCCTGATAGATGCGTTGATTAAGAGCCTCATATGCTCCCTCTTCTCTATTCGGATCGACTGTGACAATATCTTTCATGGCTTCCATCAGATTATTGAATTGCTGCCTCAACTCTTCATCCCAATGCTCGTTAACAATGATTGGGCTTGTCACCATTCTTTTCTGCTATGTAAGTACAATAGATGAACGTTATATCGTTATATCGGTTGAGTTATGAGGATTTGCAGTTAACTGAGGCCAGGGTAGGAGGCAAGGACCAGGTTGAGACATGATTGATTCAATCATGCATGATAGAGAGGCATACTTAAGTGGTACATGTCATACATAGTACAAGAAAAGAGTTTATTGGATACCACAACTAAGTAATGGAAGATAGATAAACTAATCTAATATGGCATACCATATCATACTATAGCTATGTATTAAAGAATGTGTGAACTATTACTAGGGAGTACTGATGATATATAGATCATTCTCCTCTCTGGGGCTTAATAGAACATAATAACCATGTCTTAATTGTCTCCTCGACAGGATAGCACAGTTAGCTCAGCCTTTCGACAACTTGCCCTTCTTCTTGTTAGATTCATTATCAGCATTATATCTCCAATTAAACCCAATATCATTTAGTTCTTGTATATGTTCTTCTGTCAATGTAGATTGTTCACCCTGTTTGTACAGCTTGTACTGATGCCTTTGTCTGGATACCCACGAAGATAAGGGTTTGTTCTTTGAGTATTTCAGATTAACTGTTATATCACAGTTGCCAAACCTATATAGAGCAAGAAGGAATGGTTATGAGTACTCAATTAGAAGATGAAGTGAAATTAAAAAGTGACACATCATGTGTCAAGATACTTACTGCCTCTTATACTCCTTCATTTCCTCAAATCTATCACTCCAACCTGACTTAGACCCCCCCAAGTTCCACGAGATGCCAAGATCTTGTAATACTTTTATTCGATCTTCCGTCATATACTTGATCGTCTTATTTCCATTCACATACCGACGATAATCGTCACGTTGATTATTAACAAAACTAACGAGTGATGAATACTTATCATCAGTTTCTACATTGACATGACCATATGTTGCCTTGTACTGCCGTAGCTCTTCTATTGATTCATCCCATGTCTTCGGAGATTCCTTTAGTTCCCACTTGAAGTTCAAACTATTAAGCAAGTTGGCCCTGTACTCGGTCATATATGAAGACTTTCCCTTCATCATTTTTCGATGTTGGAACCGTTGTTCATTAACCCAAAAGCCCAACGGAGGATTGGGTGGATGTTTCTTTGGCACATTGGTGTGGCCATGATGATGAAGGTAATCTTTCAGCTCATTAAAACGATCTTCCCATGAGGCATTACCGCCTTTTTGTGTTGTTGACCAGACAAAGTTGACAGTATCCAATTGTTGTATCTTGATTGCTGTCATGGCTGAACTCTTGCCCTCTTTTAACTTTTTATATGCACTACGTTGCCGGTTAACAAAGTGGCCTAATGCTGGAAACTCGGCGTACTTTTGTGGGACATTACAATCTCCGTCATGCTTTGCTCTATAATGTTGTAAGTCGTCTAGCCATAGTTGAAATGAAGATATGTGTGATACGATACTCTTACTTGACGAAGATTCGGTATACTTTTTGATGAGTGGGAAGTGTTCAATAGATGATAGTTGCTCATACCGTTCTTCTGTAACATTCTCTGAATCACAACGGGGTTCTAATGACGCTTTCTGATTCCGTTCGGCACGATCTCCTGACGGTGATGATTTGTCGGATGACTTCTTAGCGGCAGCCTTTGTGGCACCGACAACCATCCGTTGAGGGTCTCTGTTTTGACCTAATCCTTCAGCACGGACAACCCATCGTACCTCACGTATCCATGAACGTAGTAATAGATCTGGGTCATCCTCAGTGTCAGTTCCAGAAGTGTATCCCTCCTTCAAACTTGGATCATCCTTCTCAACATCACCATGTCCTTCCCTATCGACAAAGTCATTAAAGATTTGTATCATTTCATTCCAACTTTTAGATTGATGAGTGGTGCTGTATTTGTATATGGGTAATAACGTTGGATTTAATTTGTGCATTTGACTTACATCTATAGGTACCGTAGTTTTTGTCTTATTCTTCTTTAAGGATTGAGCTTGTGATTTCTTCTCGGATATTCTATGTGTGAACATTGGTGGAAATATATTAGTCTGCTGTGGCTGGGGAGGTGGCATCTGAGGCGGAGGATATCGATGTTGTTGCTGTGTGTGATAATGGTGGATAGAAGGAGGTGGTACTTCATGTTCACGCGGCTGATGCTGGTGCTTCTCTTGGGCATATGTTGGATGAGGATTGGGCGATGTATCCGGATGGACAGGAGTTGCTTGTTGAATTGGGGGTATCCTAGGAGCTGCTACTGTCTTTTGTGGCAGATGATGATAATACTGATCAGTTTGTCCATTATGCGGAGGTGGATGATGAGGTGGATGTCCCCCAGTCTCATTAGGAGGTCGATGATAATGCTCATGCGGAGGCCTTCTTTGTTCAGTCCATGGCTGGGGATGCGGTTGTTGATACTCATAATACTGCTGCTTTGGATGATGATGATTGTGCCAAGCTTGCGCATGATGAGGTCTTTCCCTTCTGTCTACATGCTGTTCATAATTACCCTCATCATGACCTTCCTGATCTTTCCCCCCAACTTGATTCGGATCATACCCACGCTTAACTCTCTTAACTTTCCTATTCTTATAACTACTACTGCTGCTCGAACTTCTTTTCTTTCCATCTGATATATACCATTAATTGTTTTGTATGAAAAGGTGATTGAATATGGTTAGCGAGTTGAGAACATACATGAACACAAGCTGAGCAAAATTGTGCATATCTTATGCACATCTTTCTCGAATATATAGCTCTGCACAAACCATACCCCCCGCTTTGTTGCAAATACAAAGAGAATTAAAAGTCATAATCTCATTTGTAATTCTGTCTTTTGTCATTCAATTCTCAAACACTATAAAGCCATACATTATAACTTGCACAACTTTTTGTGCATATCTTATGCACGAAACTCTAAAGTTGCAAATAACAAACTCACCATTCCCATCTACTTTCTCAGCTCGTTGTGCATACTCAACAGCCTCAACTATAACTTCTTGCATCTCGGCATCTTGTGTTGATGTACGTTGTATTGGTATATTGATGTTCTTATACTGTTGTTGTGGTGGTGGACATTGCAATTGCTCATGTGGTTGTGGATAATGATATGGTCTCTCGTGGTTCGTATAGTGTTGACGATGCCCGTCATATTGTTGATGCGGTGGATATTGATAATGTTGGGGATAATGATGTGCAGGATATCGCTGATAATAATTATGCTCTCGATGGGGATATGAATGTTGTGGCAGCTGAGCTTCGGTATGATAAACCTCATCTTGATCTCGTCTCTCGTGATTTTGCAGGGGATCATCAGCCATTGCAGTAGCTGCATATTCATTATCAGTCGCTTCGGCTACAGCTACATCGGCCAAGTTGGATAACGATTGACCATTGTATATACCTTGTTGTTGTTGTTGTTGTTGTTGTTGAGGTGGATAATCACATGCATGTGCATGTTGTTGTTGATAATGTTGTCCGTTGATATTATGATGATTTGTAGGATTTTGATAATTTGTAGGATGATGCTGACCTTGTTGTTGCACTGCCGCCTCTTCTACTGGACGTGGCATTGTTTGTTAGAGGATGTACTACGGCACCTCTATGTGACACATGAAGTGGACAAATTTGATTCGTTCAGAGAAATATTACACATGGAATGTATTCTCCTACTAAACTCTGCCGTGCCGTTTCTCGATGGTGTCTCTACCTCTTCCGAGCTACTCGATTAACAAATATATACAGATGAATAATCATTATTTATCATTTAGATATGATGTCACTCTCCTTATTGGTATCCTCTAACCTAGTGTGTAACTTATGCCGTGTCATCTAGTCTCTCCTCTCGTGTCATGCATGATTGAGTCTGAGTTAGGACTCCAATCATGTTTCTACTTCCTTAATTCCAACACAGAACACTCAACTACCACAATAATTCTTTTATAACTTTACTACCATATTGTAATAAGATGACAGATCAAGATTCTCTTCGTGCTAATGAGCTTGAGAATGAGTCATTGAGGGATCAGTTCAATGATCTATTGGAGGCTATGGAAGGTATCACCACATTCGATCCAAATAGAGAAGAAGGATCATATGAGGCACTGAATCAACGTATCTATGAGGCAGTAACTGACAAGCCTTTACTTGCTAGGATAGTCCTAGAGAGGGGAGGATCTCTCCTCGAGTCTGCCTGTGCTAATCTCAACCTCGAGTCTTCTAATAGTGTTATCAAATGTTTGATTCAAGCACGTCCTTCTGCTCTTCTCGGACCACCAGGAGATGATCGGCCAATCGATATGATAGCTCGCCACCCACAGCATTGTGTCCTTCTGCTTTGGATTGCTACTAACTATCCCTGGGTTCTAGATCATCACCGACAGCCACCTGTTGCGTTTGTGATGCTTGACAGGTATTCTGAAAGGAGAAGAAACAGTTGTACATCCGCCATACTCAAAGACTTCTTCGAGGCGTATCCTCAGGCTCTTACTCAGCAACACTCAGATTATAATTGTAATGTCCTCCACTATATTCTCGAATCGACTCAGGGTCAGGATGGAGAAGAATGTGAGGCGGATCTATTCAAGTGGCTGGCTGACCGATGCCCAAGTAGTACCTTGTCGGAAACAGACTCTAATGGTAATACCCCACTGCTTCATGCCTGCCTGTTATTGTCAAGGACCAAGACACGTAATTCCAACGAGATTTGCATGCCTTTCATTGTTTAAGTACACGGGGCGTGATTCGAGTGAGATTTGCAAGTATCTGATTCAAAAGTGTCCTGAATCTGTTCGTAGATCCAGTGATGATGAAGAACTTCCGATTCATATTCTTCAAGACAGCTGTGGATATCGGTTTGAGAGGGAGATTATCGTTTGTCTATTACGAGAATACCCAGAGTCTTATCATGTGTTGTCTGGTAATATGTTGAGTGCAAATCAAAGGAACCCAGGATCCTACCCTATCATTATGAGTATTAAGGCCCTCTTAGATGAAGAGAAGGAGCTGAAAGAAACTGCTGTGTCACTAACGGATAATACCTCATCCTTAACCAAGGCAGTAGCTTGCACCAATGATGATTTGATGAGATCTGCTTTTACTATCTTTGGTTCATGGTCCACCTCAATCATTAATACTACGGAAGACAAGTTGCAACTAATCTCAACTCAACTACAAGAGATGTGTGATGAAGGCCGTGAATCCGATGAGTGAGAAGATGTGTGTGATTTATGTTATGTTGTTTTGATACATACCACTGATTAAGGGGAATACATTGTTGGGGAACATGAGAGTGGCTATGGCATTGTCCTCTCTTCTGTAGGTTGATGTTATAAATGTTCGATACCTTAAAATAGACAGCTTCTGATATCTACTACCCAACAAGCCACTTCCCATTAACACTACCAATTCTAATAATACCACACTACCAATTACAATTACCTAAAACTCCACCCTCTTCCTACTTTCCTTCTTCGTACTATTCCTCTTCTTATTCTCTCTTCTATTCTCTTTCGCCTTTTTACTCAATCCCTTCCTCATCTTACGTACTTTTGGACGTGCCCAACTAACTTTAATTATATCCTGTAACTTTTTCATTGCATCTTTCCGATTTTGTAATTGTGTTCTATATTCCTGTGATGTTATAGTCATGTATCCCTGACTGTTGATTCGGTTGGATTCGTTTGATTTTAAGCGTTGACGTACTTCGTGTGGTATCCATGTGGCTGTATCTAAATGGAATCGTATTTCTACTTTGGTGTTAACTTTGTTGACATTTTGACCACCGGCACCGGAGGCACGTGCAAATGATATTGTTAGTTGATCTTCGGGTATTGAGATGTGGTTTGGTACTGTCCATTCTGATGAGTCTGATGAAAATCTACGACGCTGATGTGGTCGTCTAGATTTTGGAGGTTGATAGGGAGTATATGTCCATGTCGGCTCAACTTCGTTACTATTAATATCATCATTGTTTTGATTGTATATTGAAGTAGCTGTGGTGATATAAGGCCTTCTATTTAATATACTAGAGAAGTAGTTGTTCATATGATATGCTGACGCATGAATTGGTTTATGTGTCTGTTGCAATGCAATCGATGTAGAGGATTGCAAATGCAAATGACGGGATATCGCCGCCGCCAAATTAAAAGCACATATCCTACCACCATAACGTCCAAATGTATGTGCTATTGCGGTGAATATCATCGTTATTACTCTCTTTGTCATAGTAGTGCAGCAATAATTATTATTAAGTTTTTTTCTCATTTCTCGTTGTATCGCCAGAATCTGCTCTCACCTCTTTTGCTTTTTAGAGGTCAGAGGTACTTGTATGTTTATTGAGATGGCTCCATTATATAGCGGTGGATGGTATACTGCTGCAGATATCTATTCGTAAAGTTGTACCATAACCATTCTAGTGGGTATTGACTGTGTTGGGATTGGTCGAGAGTAGAAAAAACAACTTCATTTCAACTCAAGTAAATTCTTGCAAAATTACAAAGATAATACAGACTACAGACTCCTCAAACTATATATTGCTCCGCATAAACTTACATGGAATTATTGCATTATTTATACATATGATTTATCGGTCAAATCCATTATATGATAATTTAAACCAACTCATACGAGTGAATAGAATTAGATTTCGTATCGACATAAATTTTGCATCAGAACTAGTATTTGCGTTGACTTTGGGTATCAGTATACACATTTTTCATTCTATTTTTCCTGGTATTAGCGGTTATTGGTATTTCATATCAGTTATTGTTATTAGGTATATTGGAAAATCAACAGCATAATTCATACATCATTTACAAAAAGCAAATATCACAAAAATATGGATAGTAATAATACATCGACATCAAGCTGTGCCAATTGCGGCAAGGGAGAAGAGAATAGTATCACCCTGAAGAAATGTGGATCTTGTATGATGGTGAAATACTGCAGCTCGGCATGTCAAAAGGCCCACAGACCACAACATAAGAAGGAATGTAAACAACGTGCTGCCGAGTTGCATGAAGAAGCTCTATTCAAACCACCTCCACCAGCTGCACAACAATGAAAAAATGTAGAGATTGTAGTAGAGATTGGCAATCTCTACGCAATTTCTACAATGTGGTATTCGATTTGCAATTTCTATTGCAATATCTACCAATGTTAAATCGATATATCCTAATCGCCAAATGACAATTTCTACTACAATAATTGATAATGAGGCTGTTTTCTACAACAATCTCTACAGATTGGGTACCCTTTAGCGATGCTGTCGACAGCCGAGCAGCAACCATTTCTACAGCAATCTCTATGCTACTAATATAGATAATTCCGTTGGCACTATTATTTATTGCAATCGTTGTACTTATTATTATAGTAACTAACTATGTATGTTTGCAATCATATATATGATGTGTTCGTCATTTTCCCTCCTCTCTCCTCTCCTCTATTCTTCTCTACTGATCCATGAAGATAGTGTAGCCGCTCACCCGACGATCATCATTCAGTGCCTCGTCAACAACACGATCTATTACATCCATCAATTGGCGGCGACCATGATACTTATCACTAATAACTGAGTCATTCTTCTCCTCCTTTTTCTCTCCTTTGCCCCTCTTCCTCGGTACGATATCCACTCTCGGCTCTTGGCTCCCCTACCTGCCCTACCACTCAACTTCGATCGATCATTCTGTCATACATTGAGTATATTCCAATCAGCCTCGACGACCAGCCCTTGCTTGTGCCTCGACGATCTATTATGGCTCTGTGTGTGATAGGCGGCGGTGTTGGTTGGTGTAGGCGACGTGCCATGGGCATAGTATATGCATGGGTTGATCGATAAATCGATGATCCAATACCATCTGCATAGCTCTCTCTTCTACTTCATCAGTTATCAATACAACTTGTTGTGGCTGGTGCACATCGTTGGCGGTAGTAGAAACATCGTCTTGTACCCGGCGTCGGGCTGGTGATAGTAGTGCTGATTGCAATAATGATATTACTCGGTGGCAACACATCAATTTAGTAGTAGTAGAAGGTAGTAGATTAGTATTGCAATAGAGGTGTGTTGATAGTGGCTGTTGCTAAATTATGAGCTACCTATGTGCTACCTCTACACAGACTTAGAAAAATAAAACAACAATCCCAAAGTAACGGCAGAATTCGATGCGTCATCAGTAGAAATAGTTGTAGTTATTGTTTTTGCCATAGACATTGATATAGAAATTGATACTATGACGTTTGAGGTATCCTGGCTTGGGAGATGTTGTAGAGATTGTTGTAGTTCTTGTATTGGTATAGATATTGGTGTAGAAACTGTCAAATCTGGCCTTGTATAGAAATTGTATAGAAATTGTTGTCACATCAACAATATCTACTACAATCTCTAGATTTTTTCATTGCTGTGTGACGATTGTCCAATTTGCATGCGACCTTTATCACATGAAGCAGGTCATGCTGCTTTTGAATCATGTTGCGGTCAAGTTATCTGTAATTCCTGTATCTATTCGATGATTGAACAACTAGAGGGTACTAACAAAAATAGATCATTTCCATGCCCGTTCTGTCGGGAGCCTGCAGTTGACACGGACACGGAGGAAAATGAACGAATTCAGAAGCTCGTAGATGCAGGTAATGCACAGGCTATCGTTGAAATGGGCGGCTACTACACTTTGGGAATGTTTGGCTACCCAATAGACTATGAAAAAGCAGTTGAACTCTTCTACAGGGCAGCAGATCTTGGTCACGCAGGAGGATATTACAGGTTGGGTATCTGCTATGAAAACGGACAGGCCGTGATAAAGAATGATAAGACTGCTAAACACTACTACGAGCTTGCAGCTATAGCAGGAGATGCAAAAGCAAGACATAACCTTAGCGTTATGGAGGGAAAAGCTGGTAATATTAAACGGGCATATCGGCATAGTATAATTGCAGCAAGTAGTGGGTCGGAGGAATCTTTGGCTTTAGTTAAGAGAGGATATATGTGCGGTATGGTTACAAAAGATGAATATACCACTACTTTACGGGCTTACCAAGAACTACACGATGAGATGAAGAGCGATGAGCGAGTTAAGGCAAAGAAAGTTTACACTTTAACTTTAATGGAACGAAGCAGCTGAATCCGTGAAGATTGCAACCATTATTGATGAGATATACGATTTTCTTCTATTGGACTTCATACCAATCGTATGTAAACGAGATTACCGGAGCGATCAAAGAGACGAAGCCACTGCATCCGACGAAGATTTGAAATGAGTATAAATAATTGTCTTCGTCTAAACGGGTCAATGGGAGGAATGTATATTTTCATATCTATTCATGATAGATTATATTATAGTTTATAACTATTTCAACAAGATAATATGATATGGGGCTTATCATACCTTCTAATGTTCTGTGCTACTAGTTGTGGGTAGAAGACTTGTTCATCCACCTCTTGTTCGGGCAGTGTCATTATTATATCTAGCTGATGGTGGTGCCCAACCTTCCAACTCCGAGATGAAGAAATCAACATCTAAATTTGTCGAATCTTCCTTAATATTCTGCCAATAATAATGATAGTAATGTTGTCCAAGTGTATATGTCATCTGTCCTACCTCACTATAATAAGGCTCCTCGGGTCGCAATAACGATGCCACTTCAACGACATAAGTACCCTCGGGCATGAAAAGTAAGTTAATAAGGCCCGCTCCATGAGATGCAATGAATAGCCATGTCTTCTTATATACCTCAAGCTGACAGCTAACACAAGACCAAAACTCTGTATCTGTATCGTTCACCACCTTGATATTCTTATATCCAGCCTCACCCATAGCTAATACTAATCGGTTGATATTTCTGATAGGTTCTCTACCCTCTTCACTATTTTCTCGATGTAAGATTAGAACTATCTTTTCATCTTCATCAGTTACTAGAGAATGATTGGTACTAGCAATAGCAACCTCTCGAGCTCTTAAATGCATATTGCTCATATATGCCCCACCACGACAGTCAGCTGGTGATGCAACATAGACATTTGTTGCACATATTTGATCTCCTCTAATGCTTGTCAGATTCAAATAGTCAAACCATGCACGACTTTGTGCTGTATCATAGCGACCAGCCAAATGTATAGGCATAGTTTGAGCCAAGTCTAGATATGGAAGTATTCGAGGCAATGAATTAGATACAAAGTGCCCCGTTTCATTACCCCAATGCTGACTTGCTACAAACAAATTATTGACACTTTGGGAACAATGAAGAGAAGAATACTGATGTTCATAATATGTACTGTCATATTCATCAATATAGCCACTTCCAAAGCAACTTCGTTTGTATATTAAATCCTCATTGACAGTTTGTACAATCCCATTTCCATGTATCCGTGCATTAGTAGCATGCAAAACAAACAAAGGTTGCTCATTCTTTATCTCATACCGAATAGGTGTATCCGTTAATGCACTTAGACAATGCTTCCTTTGTTCATTTAATGATAATTGAGTTCTAATATTTCGCCATATAACCTTATTTGCATTCTTGTTAATAGGTTTTTGTATATTGCAACCTCGTATAGAAACCTTTGGTGTATATTGATCTTTTGGTTTAGTTGGTAATGGATAGTGTATGATTGTAAAATCGTTTGATGTATCCAAATCTTCGTATAGACTAATTAAACGTCGCTCGTTGTTATTAGTTTCCCCATTTAGCACAATGAGCATTTCAATGAAGTGCATCAATGCCCATAATCCTGATGCAGCAATCATGATGATCAAAATAGACCATTTCATCATTGCCTATCGATTATCAAATAATTGATATGACAAAGACAGCATTTTATGTAATCTCATAATCTGCTAATAATCAGTACTATTAATTTGATGCAATTGTGTTATTATAATATGTGGCGTCCAAAATATGTTATTGACAGTCGTCTCAATGACTAGGCAGAAGAGGCGCGGCGGCTTAATTGCATACTACTTACTAGCGTAGCGGCGGGCTGGAGGATACCATTTAGTCGCTAAAATAAAATATTTTATTCTCCCCTTGTTATGGCTTATTAATTTGACAGCGGACGGCGGCTTACTGCAGCCTCTATTCACTCGCATAGTTTAACCAATCCTCTTATTCATTATAGGGGGGGACGTAGTTGTATTAATTTTTGGGCGTCGACAGCGAATTAATCAGTAGTAGAAGACACCATCTTGAAGGGTATCCTCCCCTTTGCTCCTCCTGCAGTTACAAAAACATATCCAATATACACAATAATAGTATTAAGGGGATACACGCACATTGTATGGATATGCTATGTACAATATTGCAAACATGGTACTTAATAATCTGACGATTGGTCACCATAAAACTACCCGCTGAGCAGATATATGCAACCTCTCTCTAGTTCACGCGGCAGACGGACTGCTCATACTTATTGTCACCATCACAGTCTTATGCCGCTTCTTTATTAGCTCGAACACTACTAATACTATCAACTTCAAAAACTATACATATCATAATATTAATGGCACTGTATGTGACGTTGCTCGACCTGACAGTAATGCATCGTCACCATGCTACAATAATAATGAGCATCTGCTTCGTCCTCTCAATTTAAATAAATCGTATAGTTTCCTGCACATATCAAAATGCGGAGGCGTATCATGGTTTCAGGAGTTGAGAAAGTTATTACCAAAAGATAAGTTATATCTATCATATTCAGATGGCCATCCAGCGGAACATGGATTATATTACCAAAATAATCTTATGAAACGGAGATATAATGAAACTGACTATTACAAACTTGTTACCTTACGAAGTCCAAGACTACATGTGTATTCCCAATTTAGACATTGCTCATTCAGTGATTGGGGACGCATGACTACAGTTAGGAATGGAAAAGATTTTCCACGAGATGATGAAGATGTCATGACAAACTTTCACCATTGGTTGGATCACTTCATTAACATCACAACAACAAAATCAAACAATATTACAAATCTTGACTCATTTGGTTGCTACCACCCTGTAAATTTACAGAGTAGATTCTTGACAACAAATTCAGCTCGACCATTTATCCCTACAATGAACATGAACTACTTTCGTGATAATTGGGTGCCATATCCAAATTACACAGAGGTTGAACACAACTTACATGACTTTGATTGGGTCGGTCTAACCGACTTTTTCCATGAGTCGAAGTGCTTATTGTATCATAGATTGGCAAAAGGTGATCATGGTATTATCATGAATGAGACGATTACAACAATGATTACAAAATATCTAGATTCATCTTGTACATGTAGTAGTAGTAGCTCTTCTAATTCCTCCGCGGCATTGCAACAAGATGTAAAGTTTGAGCACACAAAAACATATAAGCGAGATTCGATGCTTGATGTATCAGATGAGATTATAAACAAAATTGATGCACTAACATATATTGATCAAGATCTATACAGAGCTGCTCTGGAGAAATTCATAAATGAAATAGTATCACTTGAGTTTCAGCTGGGTAGACGTGTCATTTGCGATAATGTGCTTGAGACAGCTAGCTTCGAATTGGCTTATCTAGGAATCAATGTCAAAGAGGAAGTTTATGAATCTAGGAATAAATATCAGAGATGAAGTTTACATATCATTATATAACATAAAATCAAGTCTCATTAATATTTAACATCTAATTTGATCATCTATCAATATCCTTGGCGAATTCATCATATGATTTAATAGCAGCCGCCTGGTTAAAGATCCGTTCGAATCTACCTGCTCCCATTTTATCCTTCATCATTTGCTTGTATGCACTAATTGATAAACATGTATTCGCCGTACTTCCTCTTTGCCTCAAGGGACGTGCTTGCCTATTCATAGGTAAAGGACGTATTGTACGGAAGAAAAGGAATACTTCCGATAACTTCTCCTCAACCTCCTCCCATGAAGTCAATTCAATTGCTGCACCCCTGGAAACTAGTGAAGAACAAACAGATTGAAACTCGTCCTTCTGAGTAGCTTGTACTTCTTCTCCGGCTTGTATTATTCCGCCATTTACAAATGCATTAAGTATTTTCTCGCTACTCTGAATAGCAAGACTGATATTTTCAAGAGTGGTGGGAAGCCCGAGGGCTAGTACTTCTTCTTTTATTGCATTGACGGTGTTGATACCAATGTACAAGAGCTTCTGCTGTATTGGTTGTATATTATACCGCTGTGGTCTGTGAGTAGAAGTATGTTGCCTGTAGCGGTTTTGGATAACACTACTGAATGACGGGAGGATTTCCTCTAGCCCACTGTCGATAGATAAAGGGCCAATACTCTCTTGTGAAGTAACGTTGATCTGTTCTGGTACACCATTTAATGAACCCAACTGCTGCAACTTTAATACATCATCTGCCTGTACTAATAATTCGTGGCATAACTTTATAGTGTTTTGTGCCACTTGTTTCACTTTAGCCTCGGAAGAAGAGTTTGGCCGCGAGTCGAGTGATTGTAGCTTTGATGTTACCCTCTCTGCTAATGATATAAACTCTTCATTGTTAATAGGAGGAGATTGATTCAATGTTGACATTATTATTGAGAATTGATGTTGATGTTTTTTTTATCTCTGATTATGATCAAAATAATATCGGAGAGTCTTTAGTCGATATAATATAGGCAGTAATATACTGTACTACTACTATATCATCAGTAATAAAGCAGAACAACGATCTCTCTAATACTAGGAGATCGATTGAGGAAGCTTGTAAGGAGTGTACTTACCGGTATCTTTGCACTGAATTAATAAGTTAGCACTCTATATACATAAAGTCACTTTTTTGAAGACGGAGTACGCCGCACACTTGAAGTGAAATTATCCATATCTTTGCACTTGTTAGTGCTAGATATGTTTGTTCCACTTTGCGTCATTCATCATCGACTTTACTAAGCCAATTGCAACTGAGTAGATCACTATCCAAAGAGTAAATAAGACTCTTTATAATCTTGATAAACCAAATTCATACAAGTTTTCTTTGCATTGCAAATCGAGTCGCACATTTTCATTGCAAATCGAGATCTAACAACCATGACGTTATCTCTGCTACTACTGTTGCTAACACTTAGCACAGTATCATCCTTTGCACCAATAAACCCATCACGAATAAGAACTACAACAAATCTAAAAGCTACAGAAAATGATACAACAATATACGACTGTCTAATAATAGGAGGAGGTATCTCGGGCTCAACATTGGCACATAATTTACATTCCAATCATAACTGTAACATCCTACTAACAGAAGCACGAAACTATCTAGGTGGCAATGTCCAATCTAAAATACACACCGATGATGACGGAGAATTCATATATGAATATGGACCAAATTCATTTGCGACACAACCCTCCATAGTACGTATAGCCAACGAATTATCAATTGATGATGAATTAGTATTTGCTAATGAAAGTTTACCACCCTGGGTAAATTATAATAACAAATTACATCCACTGCCAAAAGGTAAGGGTGGGAAGGGTCCACAAGGTCAATTGGAATTAGTCTTTGGTTCCAATGGTGTATTAAAATTTGGTTTAGCGGGTAATTTACTAAGTTGGCCTGGTAAAATCCGTGCTGGAATTGGTGCCTTTATAGGACATCCTGCTGCCCCTCAAAACAAAGAAGAAACAATCCAAGATTGGATACGCCGGACATTGGGAGATGAAGTATTCTTTCGCATTATTGATCCATTCGTTAGTGGCGTATATGCCGGTGATCCAACGACTCTAAGTATGAAAGCAGCATTACCCAAAATTGCACGAATTGAACAATATTCATATGATATTGATTGGAATAAGTTCGGTGCGTTGTTTTATGGTGGATTGGCACGTCAAGTTGAATTAACTAAGGAGCGTAAGGCTGATCCGCCGGAACCGCAGTGGGTGGACTTTGAATATGGTAATCCAGGCAGTTTCAAACGAGGATTAAGTACATTGCCGAATGCTATTGAAAAAGAATTGGATGATAAAGTCAAGTTGGAATGGAAATTAACCAAGGTTGTCAAGAATGAAGAAGATAAGACGTATACTGCTACATTTGATACACCCAATGGACAAGTTTCAAAAACTACCAAATCGATAGTATCAACTATACCCACACATGCAATGGGTAACATTCTCGAATCAGTCTTACCCGGCTCAACTGACTTATTCACGAAGGAACGTGCGTCAATTAAACGTAAGGGTATATACTACCCACCCGTAGCTGCTGTGACTGTAGCCTATCCAAAGAAAACCTTCAAGGATGTAGAATTAGATAATGATTTTGGTAATTTACAAAATTTACCTGGATTTGGATTATTAAATCCACGAAGTGAGGGTGTACGTACATTAGGACATTTATGGAGTTCAAGCTTATTTCCGGGACGTTGTCCAGATGATTATAATATTCTATTGAATTATATTGGGGGAAGTCGTGATCCGGAGATTGGTAATATGGATGAGGAGGATATTATTAAGGCTGTGGATACCGACTTACGAAAGGTATTGCTGAAACCAGATGCTCCGGAACCGAAGGTGTTGGGTATCAAGGTATGGCCAACTGCTATTCCACAATATGAAATGGGACATTTGGAATTAACGAAGGAATTGGAAGAGATGGAAAGTAAGAATGATGAAACTATGGGTGGTGGTCTTTGGGTATGTGGTAATTATCGTAGCGGAGTGGCATTCCCAGACTGTTGTACTTTTGGTTATGAACATGCCAAGGTTGTTAAGGAGTTTCTTGATAAGAAGTAAGAAGTAAAGCTAAAGAGTAAACGTCATGGGGGTGAACTCAAACGGTCTTATGAACTTATCAAGTCTTCGCTTACCACCGACGCCCGGCATCTGATATAAGCACACATATCCCATTTACTAGAGTAGTTTTAGGACAACATAACATGCATCACATTATCCCATTATTCATCAGATTCAAGGCCCTCATTGCATATCTCTTGTAGTTGAGTTGAGATTAGTTGCAACTTTTCTTCCGTAGTATTAATGAAGGAGGTAGCCCAGGAATTAAAGACAGTAGAGGCCGATCTCATCAACTGATCATTGGTACAAGCCACTGCCTCGGTAAAGGATGATGTAATCTCCATTAGTGAGTTGGCAGTTTCTTTGATCTCCTTTTCCTCATCCAAGTGGGGCTTTATGCTTTGAATGAAAGGGATCGACCTCGGCAAATGATCATCATAAATGTCCAAACCTACATAATAAGACTCTGGGTATTCTCTCAACAAACAGACAACAACCTCCCTAACAACTCGGTAATCACATCTATTACAAAGGGTACGAATTTCCCAAGAAGGATCACGGACTAATTCAGGACACTTTTGAATTAGATACTTGCAAATCTCATTCGAATCAGGTCCCAAGTGATTGTACAATGCGAGGCAGGCACGGTGCAGTGGTTTACTACCAAGAGAGTCTGTTTCCAACAAGTAACTACTGGGACATCTTTCAGCCATCCACTTGAATAAATCTACCTCACATTCTGGTTGTTCTTGGTGAAAAGATTTGAGAACCATGTGTAGGATGGTACCAAAGCTTGAATCTAGTTGAGTAAGAGCCCGAGGATACGCCTCGAAGAAGTTTTTGACTGTTGCGGCCGTACAGCTTGTATGTCTTCTTCCTTTATACATATCTACCAATTGATGTGCGAACTTAGGATGGCCCAAACGATCGAATTCGTGGTCTAGAATCCAGGTGTAAGTAGCGATACAAGGCATGAGTGTACAGTGCTGTGGGTGTCTGGCTATCATGTAAAGGGGTATTCCATTTTCTGACCATGTAATTAAAGAACGTGGATATGATTGAATTATACACTTGATGACATCATGAGAAGTATCAAGATTGAGTTTATTGCAGGCAACTAAGAGGAGAGATTCGCCCGCCCCAACTCCTGCCCTCGATGATACTATTCTTGCCAGGATAGGCTTCTCGGTGACTTCTTGAAGGATACGTCGATTCAATGCTTCATATGTTATCTCTTCTCTATCTGTGTTGACTACTTTAAGTGCTTCTATTAGAACTTTGAATTGATTTCTCAACTCACGATCAACTCTATTCATAGCAAGAGGACGTTTCATCTTTCTCTATCTTCTGTATTAATATCTGTACTAATCTACAAAACTAGATACCAATACTACTAATATATCAATACCTAATAACCGATATTCAATACCAAGCAACTCTATAAAAAATACCCGTATAATAATGCGCTATAGTCTAATCAACTATACCAATCCTATATATCCCAATCCTATCTAATCTAAAACTTTTAATTAAGCTGATATATAATCTGATGAGAATGATTTGGGGCGTATCTCTCTATATAAAAAGTTCACCCACAAACAGTGACGGATATGAAATGATTCAATTAACAGCCTATATACTTAGTAATACGATACGACGATATATTGAGGAGTGGCAGCAGTGGCGGGCGTGGGCGTTGAACTTTCGCAATTTTGATTTGTATTGAGTATGGATTTGTATGTACTACTCCAAAACTGATATTTCCCTAGAGCCGATACCCAGTAATGAAATTATATCAAAGCTTTACAGATAGATAACTGCGGTAGTATACTATCCACCGCATAGAGCGTCTCAATAAGAGCAGAACAACCAAACATACCTAAACAACAAAAGCAAAAATGACAATGCGATCTTTGGCGATACAACGAAAAATGAAATTGCTTGGCGAGCAATTTGGGAGATATTGCTCTACTACCATCTTCATGAGCATGACAAAGACGATAGTAATGGTACTATTTACCGCTATAGCACATATATTAGGTCGTTGTGGTGGTAGGGTGTATGCATTCAATTCGGCGGCGGCGATATCCCGTCATTTACAATCCTCTACATCAATTGTATTGCAACAAACACATAAACCAATTCATGCGTCAGCATATCATATGAACAACTACTACTCTAGTATATTATATAGACGGTCGTATATCACCACAACTACTAGAATATACAGTGAGACTGACGATGATAACAGTAACGAAGTTGAGCCGACATGGACATATACTCCCTATCAACCACCGAAAACTAGACGACCACATCAGCGACGCAGATTTTCATCAGACTCTTCAGAATCATGGACAGTACCAAACCATATCTCAATACCCGAAGATCAACTAACAATATCATTTGCACGTGCCTCCGGCGCTGGTGGCCAGAATGTCAATAAGGTAAACACCAAAGTAGAAATACGTTTCCATTTAGATACAGCTACATGGATACCACACGAAGTACGTCAACGCTTAAAATCCAATGAATCCAACCGTATCAATAGTCAGGGATACATGACAATCACATCACAGGAGTATAGAACACAGGTGCAAAATCGTAAGGATGTAATAAAAAAGTTACAAGATATAATTAAAGTTAGTTGGGCACGTCCTAAAGTACGTAAAATGAGAAAAGGATTGAGTAAAAAGGCTAAAGAGAATAGAAGAGAGAATAAGAAAAGGAATAGTATGAAGAAGGAAAGTAGAAGAAGAGTGGACTTTTAAGTTATTGGTATTGTTAGTATGATATTAGAATTGGCGGTGTTGATTAGCAGTAGTGGGGAAAGTTGGTTTAGTTGGGTAGTAGGTACCATAAGCTGTTTATATTATTCGGTTGTATTATACTCATCAACTTACACAGAGAGGGCAAAATTATAGCCACTCTTGTACTTCATCATTATTCCCATCACTCAGTAGTATCTGAACAACATAACATACATCACATACAGTCATTACTCATCAGATTCACGGCCTTCATTACACATATCTTGCAGTTGAGTTGGGATTAGTTGCAACTTGTCTTCCGTAGTGTTAATAAAGGAGGTGGCCCAAGAATCAAAGATGGTAGAAGCAGATCTTATCAATTGATCATTGTTACAAGCTACTGCCTCGGTCAAGGATGAGGTACTTTCCTCCAACGATGCGGCAGTTTCTTGGAGCTCCTTTTCTTTGTCCAAGTAAGGCTTTATGCTCTGAATGAAGGGGACGGAACTTGGTGGCAGACTCCCATTATTTGGTGGAATATCGTAGGACTCTGGATACTCTCTCAACAAACACACAACAACCTCCCTAATTGCCCGATATCCACAGCCGTCTTGAAGCAAATGAATCGGAAGGTAATGAATTACTCGGCCAGATTCACGGACAGATTCGGGACACTTTTGAATCAGATACTTGCAAATCGCACTCGAATTACATGACTTGTTCCTTGACAATAACATGCATGCGAAATGTAGCAGGGTGCGTCCATTAGAATAAGTGCCCAACATGGTACTACTAGAACTTTGATCAGCTATCCACTTGAACAGGTCTGCATCAACTTCAGGTGTTATGAATCGTCTTGAGCGCCTCCTGCTGATTACAAGAATATTTAGAAGGATGTTACCATCATCTGGGTGTTGCTGAATAAATGCCCGAGGATACGCCTCTAAGAATTGTTGAATGGTAGTTGATGTACATCTAGTCCGGTAGTGTCTTTGAAGATACATTCGGAGCAGCTTAAACACAACTTGTGAGCATCGTTTATCATCTAAAACCCAGGTGTAGTTAGTAGCAATCCAAGGCATCAGTACACAGTGCTCTGTATGATTTGCTATCATAAGGATCTGAATATGAGTATACCCATCACTTATATAGTCGTATGGTAGTTCAAAAAGAAGAGCAGAAGGGCATGCTTGAATCAAACATTTGATGACATGGTGAGAACTTTCAAGGTTGAGATTAGCACATGCAGATGACAGGAGTGATTGGTTACTTTCATTGAATATCCTTGCAAGGATAGGCTTGTCAGTTACTGTCTGGTGGATACGTTGATTCAGGGCCTCGTATGCACCTTCCTCTCTATTTGGATCGAATCTGACAATATCGTTCATTGCCTCAATGAGATGATTGAATTGATTCCTTAACGACTCATCCTCAAGCTCGGTAACACTGAGAGGATCTGTCATCTTACTCGGTATATTTGTAGGTGAGTTGGTGCTTTACTTGACTATATGACAGCTGCAGCTGGTATCAGTTGAGATTACTCAATTGGTTCAAAATAGAAGCTGAGAGTATGCCCAATCATGCATGATTTAGGGCAATCATGTGCAATAGATAGAGGAGAAGGGGCAATTGTACTACAGTATAGCTCAAAAGAGACTCTAGAAACGAATAATCACACACCCTTAAAGCTAAACCAATGTTAATATGACGGAAAAGTAGATAGAAGGCCACTCCATACTATTATTAACCTCTCAGTCTCAACACAGACAGAACGAACGTGAATAGCGGCAGCAGTATCCTCTCCCTTTTTGGCACTACTCCTTATACGAATACAATGATAATAAAAGAGAGGAAAGAGGATCATACATTGATGATATACTCCTTCTCTCTTCCTTTTGAATAGAGGCGGTGTATAAAACCAAAGCAAAAGAAAAAGAAGTATTGGTGGAAGTGGTGGCTCACTGGACGGAGAGCAGCGCGAGCGGCGAGGAACCAATGGTGGTATCCTTTCCCAACTCAAAATTACTGAAAAATTGCATTCCAAATAGAAATGACAAAGCAAGCGCTTGCAATAGTAAGTGGCCGCTCCACTCCTCTCTTCCTAATACCATATATACCACCCAATTATATATACACAAATAACTAATTTAAAACATGTCATCATCAATACCATTCGAACGATACGATGAAGAATTCCTCTCCTTAACTGAACAAGTAACATCTAAACTCCGTTCACTCGATCCAAGTACCAACTCATCTATATCTAAAACAGCCGATGCAGATATTAAAATGGCACATAATTTATTATTACAGGCTGATGATTTATTAAAGCAGATGGGATTGGAGGCTCGGGGTGTGGAAGATGCTAGTGTTAAACGAGATTTATTGGGCAAGGTAAGAGATAAATTTGTATGTTAATTTTATATTATGTTGGCATTGGCATTGCAGTGAATATTATGATATTATATCTGCATTGGAGGATTAAATGATATGGTATAGGATTAATGATATATGAGTATGGTTACGAATTAGTCGTGAAGATGAGGGGGTTAGCTGGGGATAGTGTGGCAAGTATTAAAACTTTTGTGCATAAGATATGCTCATAAAAATTACATATTTCTCTTATTCATTGCAAATAGGTACGAGTATGTAAAACAAGATTGGCAAATTTACGAGATGATTATGATGCAGCAAAAGGATATGTAGAACGGAATAGTCTCGGATTAAATAATGATATCGAGAATGGAAGAGGTAATGGTAGTAACTCTAGAGGGAAAGAACGTCTATTATCCAATACAGATCAACTCCAATCCCAATCAGATACATTAGCAAATGCCCGGTCAATAATGGCAGAAACTGAAAGTGTTGCATTAGAAATAACAGAGGAGCTGGGTAGACATCGAGAGACTATTGGTAGTGCACATGGACGTGTAAGGCAGGTGACGGGAATGACGAATAGAGCACGAAGGATTGTACAAAGTATGAGTAGAAGGGAGGTGCAGCAGAAGTTGATTTTGTATGGTGTTGCTGGGGCTATTATTCTTGTCTTTTTGATGTTAGTTTATGGCATGTTTAAGTCATAGGAATGCTATTGTACAAGGGAATACTAAGGCAAAGTTTAGCAACATCCCACACTTAATACTATCATAGATTGAAAAAGGGTTTATTATTGAGGAATGTTAAGATTATCGCCCATTAAGGTTTAGGTAGCTGTTATATTTCCTCAATTGTCAGCTCTGAATAGCCCTTCCTTTTTTAACAGTCATGCCTCTATTTTGTCGTGGTTGAGGCAGAGGTTCATTATGTGCATTACCTTGGTAAATTACCCTCGCTTTACTGCCACGAACCGAAACTTGTATCAATGTTTCTGAAACTACCCAAGAGAGAACTCTCATTCACTGAATCGTCCAATAATAGTGATGGTGTACCCGACCCTTGAGAGTTGCCACGCAATAATGAAGTAGGGGAACTTCCCTGGGAGCTAGCACGGACAAGTGAAGTAGAATTACACATCAATAGACCGCCATTACCAGTTAATGTAATTCGTCTAACCTTCTTTTGTTTCTTTTGCTTCTCATCTTCCACCCTCTTGCTTGCTTCGAGAATGAAGTCATGTATGTCTCTTGCTTGTTTGACATTCTTAATCAGGCCACTATCTTGTTCTTCAAGGATCTTTTCCACATCCAAATGATTAGTAGGACCTACTGTCGCCCGACGGCTTGGGCTGATATCCATCTTGATTAATGATGAAGTCAAAGCTTGTTGAGAGTTAGCCTTAACATATGATCGGTTGAGAGCACTACCCTGTCTACTTTTACCCGATCGACGAGGTGGAGTTGTTGGGTTTGGTAGCGAAGAAGTCATGGGAGTGTGGTTATCTCCACCGTTGTCATCACTTGGGTCTAACTTGAGCAATTCATAAAAGTCCTCAAAGTATATGTTCTCCTTTTCACTTTTATAATCCATCACGCTGTTAATCCACATCCTTTGCAAATCTGACTGAGAATCGGAGCCGTAAAAGGATGTGGCTTTCTTCAGATCTGTAAGTGTAATGTATCCTTTCCTTTCCGTGTCAAGCCTATCAAATGCAAGCCTGATATTTCGATCATCTACATGACATTGTGATAGACATGCGGCAATAAACTCATGCCATCGAATGCACATATCCGTGTTTCGAACTTTGAGGCCCACAAAGATCTCCTCAATCTCTGCCTCACTTAGTTGATACTGATCTGACTTGTCAAGTAGAGCTTCCCTAAAGCAGTGGAGGGATATCTCTCCTGTACCATTTACATCAATCTTCTCAAACTCTTCCCTTAGTCCGGCAATCTGATCCCTATTACAGAATAAGGATATGACAGAGTTAGGAATAGTCGTAACACGAGCCTAAAGTGACACAAGATATGCACAAATTAAACTTACGGTTGAAGAGTAAAGGATATTATCTCCCGTAGAAATGCTTGAGTCTTTCCTATCTCTTTGAATGATATGAGCTGGCTTAATACATTGGGACTTAGATGGGATGATTCAGATTCATCTAACAAAGCAGCAGAACTGTTTCTCTTCATTGTTTTCATCCAGGTATGATTTAGTAGTTCTGATGAGCTTGGACGAGAGGCCGGGTCGAGGACTAGCATGCACTTGATGAAGTCTATGGCGTCGTCACTCACATCCTGCCAGCAAGGATCATCAAATGATACTTCACCGGAGAGTATTCTCTCTCGAACTTGTATCATTTCAGCTGGGGTTTCACCACAATCTCCACCAAAAGGTGTGAAACCAGAAAGAAGAAGATAAGTTAAAACTCCCATAGACCATACATCACACTTCATATCATAGCCGTCTCCTGTATCCTTATCCAATATAACCTCAGGTGCTACTGAGTAGGGCGTTCCTACTTGATCGTGCTGAAGTTCCCCTTTAACAAAATGCTTACTCAGACCCTAATATGAGACGAACAACACCATTTGAGAAGGGATGTATGGTAAAGCAAATGAGAAGCACACACATACAACTTACAAAATCAATAAGCTTGAGGGTATTATCTGTACTATCCATAAATAGAAAGTTCTCCAACTTGAGATCTCTGTAGTTAAGGTAAAGGTTGGACGGTTAGTTTGCTCATATCATATGCATAGAAAACAAAGAGGAATAGCTATCGTACATATCATCTCACACATACACAACACAATACAATATCAATAACTGTACGATGCACTTACCTGTGTATAATATCCTTGGAATGTAGATAAGATACCGCCAGTATAATCTGTTTCATCACCAAGGCACATCCCTCCTCATTATAACAATAGTTTGGTTGTTGATCTAACCTATCAAACAAGTCACCACCCTCACATAACTCCTGTGTTAAGAATAGTTCACTCTCCCCTTCAAATACTTCTTCTAAACATACCACATTTGGATGATCTAACTGACACATGATTTTAATCTCATCCAATAATGTGTTTAATAGAGTATCTTCATCTTCATTATCTTTGATCAATCCCAAATCTAATCGTTTGACGGCACGCTTAATACCCGTTTCTTTATGTGTAATTAATCGTACCTTACCGGCTACACCTTCTCCTAATACACGACCATCGCGTACTCCGTCATATACTGCCTCAATTGGCAAACCGAATAAAGTTGATTCAATATGGACACAACATCTGGAAGATGCGCAACATTGTACATTTTATGGAGATAAAAGAGAGAGGATAGCAACGTCTGTAAGTATATATGGGTTGCAAAGGTAATAAAGGAAGACAGATTATGTTCAAATAAAGTATCCACATCGCCTAGACTTCATAAACACAGGAATTCATAGATGAAACAATACTAACGCGGACTTTCCTGTTTGACGATGGACCTGTCGACTGTAGATAGTCTGCTACTATTGTACCTGATTTCTTTCTACTGTGTTTGGTACTGCTTTTTGGTGGTGTAGATGCTTCTTTAATAGGGCCTAATGATTCTATTTCTTCTGATTCTCCGTGCTCAGAGTGTTCAGATGTTATCCGTCTGGTCATGCCAGATTGCATTGAAACTTTATTCTGATCTATCGACGTATCCTTAGCTATATATGTATAAGAGCTGTTAGGTCCTATATTATATCATCATATATGCCGCTACATATAAACCAGGGCTGCTTACCTTCTCGACTACATTCAACAGCAGGCTTATTGCTAATGTCAACGATGACTGCTGGAGAAGCTCGAGTGCTTTGGCACGCACCCATTTTGAACAGTGTATTGCAATGAGATCCTTGAACAAATTATTTTTAAGCTATTCAACTATATGGCCTTCTCTCAACACATAGCACCATCCTATAATATATCAGGCTATTTATGCAACTACTAACTGCAAAGTAGCAAGGCTGTCTTATTTATTAAACAGATGTCGTGGGCCCTTTTCGGGCCTTTTGAGCTGAAATATCCGTAAAGTTGCCTATTTGCGGGTGAACTTAAGGGTACAAAGGTTCTTATGGGGGCAGTTTTAGCTTGGAGAGGATTGGGGATGGAGGAGATAGGGCTGTGATTTGGGATTACTTCATGTCTAACTCTGGATATGTACATGTTATAGAAGAGAAAGAGACTCATCATATATGTCTATACTTAAATAGAGCATACCCCCTGGTGCTTATTTTTATAAAGACAAAGATACCAACCAATAGATATCATTCCATAAGTTCTGCTTCATAACTTCTCTACACATATCAGGTGTTCCCTTGCTTATTCAGTAGTATTCTTCTTCCAATCTGGGACTTTACTATCAAGCCGGCTCGTCAATACTTCTCGAGACCCCTCAAAATCCAACCCTTCCTCGTGCAACTTTCTCCGCAAGCTGTCAAGAGAATGTCTGATGATAGCTTTAGGCATCCAACCTTCATCTTCAGGGAGAGCTGCGGAGTACTGTGTCAGCAGCCTGTGAGACATTTTATAAGATTTGGCAATTCGCTTTCCATATAATGGAAGCAATCTCTTCCCATGTCTAACGAAAAAGGCTTCTGCCAAAGAACGAAGAAGATCAGGACCATTCTTAAGTGCATGTTCATACACGTCTACAAAGTCAAAAGATGATGACTTGAGAATGGCTTCGGGTTCGTTCAAGAAGTAATGTGCTGCCTCTTCCATCAAAAGGGGGCAGTTCATTCTGTGTGCAAATGTAAAGGCATCAACAAAGTTCTCCGCCGTAATTAGGTCTGACTTGACATACCAAGCCTCCGCCTCCAACTTGAGATTCTTGATGCCGCACCTATCTGCTATTTCGATGAAGACACCTGGACGCTTTCTCAACTCGCTAGGAGGGATAGTGCCCCCATACACATACCTAATCATATACCGAAAGACGCCCGGCTCGGCGTTGTTGATAGGTACTGGGTTACTCTTGCTATAACCCTCGCATAAACTAGCAAGTAACGGGGCACAAGCTTTTAGTACTAACGCATGAGCATATATGGTAACAGAGGTATTGGCAGTATCATCATCACATCCTTCATCCAACTTGCCAAATAAGGCCTGGACATTTAAGCGGTTAATCTCAGTATCATCGCTCTCATATTGATAATTGCATGAACCTCTGATCTTAAATGCAATATCAGCTGACTCATCATCTTCCAATAGTTTTAGCATGTTATGATTAAACTCGTTCTTTGGAATGAACGGGTTACGGAACTCACCAGGGTATCCTTCTGGTTGACCCTGATCAATCCAAACCTCTACTACCAACGCACCATTCCTGAGGATATTATTTGAGGGGTTAATAATCATTTCGTGATCTAACTGAAGCGTAACGTCGGGCTGAACCAAATGTGGATTCATATCTGTGACTTTATTGGGTTTTGACTCCAATACTGTGTTGTCGTCAATATCCTTTACTCGGATTATACTTTTAGGAGCTGCATTCAAGGATAACCCTCCTCGTTTATTCATTTCAAGACGAAAGTCGTTTCCTGCACTTCTTCCACAAAGTTTCAAGTTTGTATTTAGGTAACGACCATTCTCAGGCGGCTCCCTTAATTGCTTGACTTCTTTCTTGTATCCAGTGACCCATACCTCGTACATGTCCCAACCACAAGATAATTCAGGGGGATTCGTAAAATGCCGGCCAAACCAATTGCCATTATTACACAAATCAACCACCGTTTTCCGACTGTATTGGATGCTCATCTTATTGTAATGATATAGTGATAGTACCAGCTACTGCAACGCAACTATTTGTGGTGTAATTTGCATTAAGATATTGATGTAGACAGAAACACAATCATTTTGTATTGTGGAACATGTAACTTCTCATGATTGAAAAACTAACCCATATGCTACCTGTATCCTACCCAATAAATCCCCCACCAAACTCTCTAAACTCCTCAAAATCTTATACCACTGTCTAATAATCATTATTAATCTGCTCTTGTGTAAATCCATTGAACGGTTGACCTCTTTTTGGATGCTTCTTCCATTTAGTATTATGACATCTCTTACATAAGTAGAATATCTCTCCACCCTTTGCATCTTCTCCAAGAACATCCACAGCGCACTCTTCTCCGTGAATAATCTCAACGATTGCTAAATCTATTGGGACGGAATACTTGTCAACATCTCTGGGGTGGATATCGGGATCACTATCCTTTTCAAATGCCGGATAGCAAAGTTGACATTCCTTACAACAATTTATACAATATGCGGGAAAGGCACCACTAACACGTGCACCACCGACAGGTATACGAAAACCATCTTTCATAGTTTGACCTGCGCAATGTTCCTCGTACTTATCCCTGTACATGTACTTCTTACAGCCCCGACAATATCCTTCTTCATTATGACCATCATCGTCTGATGAAATTTCACAACAACCTCCGCATACATCATTTGCATAATCGAATCCTCTTCGGGGTCCTACGTTTTCACTTGAACGATTGCAAACTTCACAACGATGGCCTGGACGACCACTCCAATCTCCACCTCTTCGGGGCATGATATATAACTACCGCCTTAATACTACTTCAGCACACAGCACAAATGATGCAAAATGAAATTTAATCAGAACTTATTCATAAACAATTTTAATCAATAGAAGTTTCATTAAAATAATATTGGTATTGATAGATTGCAATGATGTTTATTGATACAGTATCTCCGATGGTAGTAATAATATGAACATATACAATAACAGAAGCCGGTACCGACATATCACCGGGTATGAGCACGACCGATTGTTGTAAAAAGGTTAACAAGGGCGCATCAAAATTTATCACTAGATTGTACTAACGCCATTATTATTAAGCAAATAAAGAGTACCTGCTTAAACAACACACTTACCTATTTGGAAATAATACTGGTATATATAATGATGAGCACGTCAGATAGTAGTTGCAATAATAAGGAGATTGACGGTAAATCAAAATCAATATAATGAGCACGTCCGATAAGATTTGTACCGATAGTTGCAAAGACAGTGATGATGTATGTGATGTGATTGGGAAGTTACAATACATGAGCACAGACGATAATAATATATCAATATCAGTATGTGCCAATTGCGGCAAGGAAGGTGATGATGTGAACAATAAATGCAACAAATGTAAGATGGTGAAATATTGCAATGCATCATGCAAAAAGAAGCACCGGCACAAACATAAAAAAGAGTGTGAGAGCATCAAAGACTTGCAACTGAGAAACATAACGAAGAACTCAGAATTGCCGCAGCGTTACATGACATAGAATTATTCAAACAGCCTCCACCAGAAGAAGATTGTCCGGTTTGTTTCCTCCGATTACCACGTCTCGATACTGGAAGTAAATACTATACATGTTGCGGAAAGAGAATATGCAGTGGATGTGCACATGCACCTGTCTATGATAATCAAGGCAATTTAGTTGAAAATAACAAAGAAAAGTGTCCTTTTTGCAGAACTCCAACGCCTACTTCTCAAGATGCGAATCTCGAAAGGGAAAGGAAAAGGTTGGAGGCCGGCGATCCCATTGCAACACACAATCACGGAAATCATTACATGGATGGGGTGTATGGATTTCCACAAGATATGGACAGGGCATTAGAACTTTGGCATAGGGCGGGAGAACTTGGTCATCCTATAGCTTATAATAATATTGGAAATGCTTATGAGTACGGTAGAGGTGTAGAAAGAGATATAAAGAAGGCTGTCCATTATTGGGAGGTAGCAGCTATGGGAGGGCATGAAATGGCAAGGCACAATCTAGGCAATAACGAGATACGAGCAGGCAACTTTGATAGAGCTTTGAGGAATTATATGATTGCTGCGAGAGGAGGATATACTGGTTCTTTGCAACAAATCCAATCATTATATGCAATTGGACATGCAACAAAAGACGATTACACAGCAGCACTACGATCATATCAAGCATATTTGGGCGAGATCAAGAGCCCCCAGAGGGATAAAGCTGCTCAATCACATGAAAGGTATCGTTATTATGAATCAGGGGTATAATTTACGATACCAATAGAGTGGAAGCTAAACGGCGAATCTTTGGAAAGGATCAAACTGATGTATACGCATGGACGTGCAACAAAAGATGTTCATATCAAGTCATTACGATCATATCAAGAATACTTGGGTGAGATCAAGAGTAAACAGAGGGATAAAGCTGCTGCATTTAGTAAAGAGTTTAAAATCGTGAGAGTTGAATAAGTACCTAATGTAAAGTTACTTGATAGCCCCCCCTATTTAACTCACAATACAATACCAACATACCATTATCATACATGAGTACTACTAACTCTTTATTGGCAATGTCCCACCAATACCAAATTCGAATTCAATCTGTTCCTTTGTAAAACCATTGAATGGTTGACCTCTCTTTGGATGCTTCTTCCATTTATTATAATGACACTTCTTGCATAGATAAACGTCCTCTCCATTCTTTGCATCCTCACCTAATACAGCCACAACACTATCATATGTATAAATAATCTCAACAATTGCTGCATCCAATGGTACCTTATACTTCTCTACATCTTTGGGTGATATATTGGAGTCGTAATCATCCACAACATCACCATAACCACATAGTTGACAATATTCTACACAATTCATACAGTAATGATCGAGGCTACTGACTGGTACGCAATTGGGACCACCCTTCATATACATTTACTTTTTACAACTTCGACAATGTCCTTCTTCATTATGTCCTCATCGTCTGATGATATTTCACAACAACCTCCGCATACATCATTTGCATAATCAAATCCTCTTCTGGGTCCTACGTTTTCACTTGAACGATTGCAAACTTCACAACGATGGCCGGGACGACCACTCCAATCTCCACCTCTTCGGGGCATGATTATGATACACTTCACTCCTTGTCTCTACTACTTCTTCTCCACCGCTTAAGCGAAGTGCTCTATGGCGATACAACGACATCCTCCTCTTTTCCGTTTGGGCTTAGATGATACTCAAATAGTCTCCTCTGACTCCTGTGCATTGATTATAAACCAATCCTTCAGCTATATGATATGATGCAATGAAGAGAGTCCCTATACTAATCGTTGGATCCATCATTGCAAAGCATTGCAATGCAAATAATATAGAAGAAAAGATATGGTATCCTTCATCTCCAAAACGAAAGCGATTATTAAAAGGCAAAGAGAGTGTTGATGATATCATAGGCAATGCGGGTATAATTGGTGAGGATGTATATAATAGAAATGTCAAAAAGCAGCAGAGAATAGACGATGCAGAATCACTGCCGTTGGTTGAAGATGGAGTGGGTAATATGATGGAAACTTTTGATGACGCTGTCGAGTATCTTGAGAGCTTTTCATATGAATATATTGATGATGATGACTACACAGGTGGCTTTGATGAAGTCAGTTCAGGGTTGACATTTACTACATCAACTCCATTCTACCCTTCAAGACCTCCTAGCGGTGTTTGGGAAGATGACACAGATACATATGATATCTTACCTCTTGCTTGTGAATTTTGCACAAATGGGTTAACAGTCGATGCTGATACACAGCTACCCACAAATGATGGAGCAACGTGTGGATCTTTCCTTGCCCTTGCTGCTACACTGATTCAATCTGAGAGTGTTTGTTTTAGTGCTCAACGTATGCAGGAGTTTTGCTGTCCCGATACAACAACAGCGATAGATAATACAACTTCTTCTTTAGTAGAAGAGGAAGAAGAAGAAGATACTTCTGCTGACCAGACGTATGATTTATGCAGCTGTTCACCCCGAACATATACAATCAAGCTATCCTTAACTCAACTATGCAATGTTAATGACTTAAAAGACAATGACGGTATAGAGAATACATTATGTATAGCCAATAGACAAACTATAGAAGAAGTGGAAAATGAAGAAGGCACAATTCAAAAGATTAGACGTGATAACAATATGCCAAGCAAACATCAGCTACACAAGATGACAATCATTGGTATTCAGTTTGTGGAATTTAGTTCAGAGGAGCTGACAGGGGACTTGATTGTTATCAATCAAAATGATCAATACTCAAATACAACTTTACATGATGGTGATACAGTTTCGTTTGATTCGATTAGCAACGAGTTAAATCCGAGCCTACCGTTGAAAGAACAACTGTATCTAGTGCCGGGTGGCGTCCAAATCGCTTTACGAGGATTACTAGAAGACAAGGATGGATTGATAGAGGAGAAGATTATCAATCAACATGTGACATGGTCGTATACAAATGCTTGTGATGTCGAGCCTATAGAGGCTGCGAAAAGTATAGGTTGGGTGACTGTCACTAGTGAACTTACTCGTGCTTCGAAAGACTTTTGCCCAGTAGCATCTACTTCACCTAATGATAGTACCACATCCACAACGGAGGCTACTCCAACATTAACAACAACAGCAACAACAACAACATCTGAGGTCCCAATATCGACCACTGAGATGCCTCCGATGACTACCGAGACTCCACTGCCAGACTATAGCATGTCAATAATGGGCACAAAGAGCGGCAAAGCTGCTGCCAAAACAAAGGCACATAAAAAAGAATCTAGTATGACCAAAGCTCATAAACAAGAAAAGCATACTAGTAAAAGTTCCAAGTTGATACAGTCAAAATCGTCAAAATCTAAATCATCAAAAGTAGAGGGAGTGTATGCAATGGAAATTATAGATGCCAAGGCAGAGAAGTACTCGGCAACACATGATGTGCAGAGTAAACAGAGCAAAGTTGGATCATCAGTAGAAGAATCTTAGAGTAAATCTTTGGTGGATATATCCATTACGGCCAGACAAATTTGTCTATAGAATGGCAGGAATTGGATTGTGATTCGAATGAGTACGGCAAGCTTGCTCACTAAATCAGATTATTAGGTTAGAAGATAGGTAGTATAGCTATTAGAGACTATTTTGTTATGCTACAATCGACTTCTATCCTTTGATATAGATGCACATAATTGTATTATCTCATGTTTCAATACTTTTCCCGATGAATTACGAGGCAAAGATTTCATATGAAACACTCTCCGGGGTTGTTTGAATCCTGCTAGTTGTTGTTTGGAACAGTATGCACGTATCTTATGCTTCATTTGATCGTCTTCTACCACCACACTTCTAGAAGTAGAAGCAGAAGAAATAGAACTTCTTGACAGTACAATCGCAACACAGACAGCCTCACCAAACTTGACATCCGGTAAAGCAAATACTGCACACTCCTCAATACCATCATACATACCAATGATACGCTCAACTTCCGTAGCCAAGACAGACTCACCACCAGTCCGTATGACATCATTGGCTCGTCCACAGAAGTATAACTTGTTTGTGACGGGGTGGATGTATCCTAGATCATTTGTTAACATCCATTCATTTTCATTTTGTTGACTTGTCGTACTGGCTGTTTGACTACCACGATTCCAATAACCAGACATGGTATGCGGTCCACATGTTCCAATGATACCCATTTGTCCATTTGGTAGTTGCTTTAATGAACTGCTTGATCCTGCAGCCACTTGTTCTGGACTGAAGATGCCAATCTCAATATGTGACGGAGGCAATCCAACACAAGTTGCACCATCCATCATCTCGTCGTTCACATCACTACCATCAGAATCAACCACCCTCTTCTCAAGCATATAATCCAAATTCTTTCCAGTACTGCTAACACCATTCCAATAACCCAAATCTTCAAATGTAATTGAACTACCAGCTTCTGTACATGCATATGTTTGTACAATTCGTGCTTTTGGGAATAGGTTTCGAGTTGATTTGTATAGCTTACCGTGTCCTATTGATTGTCCACCTACTAGTATTAGTTTGACATTTGGATAGCTTGTTGGAAATATTGATGTTGATTGATTAGAAGAAAGTTTGTTGTGATATTCTACTATGGAATGGAGCATGGCTGGCACAACGACCAATGTATTAGCTGATATGTTTGCTGCTAGGTTCATTGTTGATGTTGTGGTATCCTTGGGTTGCATCGACTGCAATATCTTGAGTGGTAGAAATCCCTTCTTTCCTTTACCTCTATCAACACTTTTACTACTAATCTCATCTTGCGGTGGAAACACTAGCATACCACCAGCGAACATCACACCCAAAACAGAACTTAATCCACCAACATGAAACCATGGAACAGTTGTTGCAATCATTTTGGTTTCTTTATTATAATTGCATGGATGTTGTGTTTTTGCTATTGATTGTATATATAATGATTTATGTGATAGCTTAACACCCTTGGCACCATTTGGTGAAGAGGTACCTGAGGTGAAGAGTAGTATTGCAGTAGAGTTTGATATTTGTGTTGATTTGTTGTTGAGAGGTTCGTGCTGTTTGGGTTGATGACTGCTTGGACTGGCTGATTGCAAACTATCTGATACTACTGATACACTTGTACTTGTATAATACCTATCAGATAATGTTGGAATCTCCACAGCAACCGCATAGTGATGCTTTGTATTCATCATCAACTGTACAGCTTGTTTAGCTGTTTGTTCATATCCTTCACCGTACAGTACTATAGTCACATGTTGTGCATCATCATCATCACTCTTCTCCACACTGCTAGTAGACGGACTTAATGCTTTCATAATCTCTTTAGGTGTCCATCGTGCATTAATCATTGCAGGTAGTACGTTTGTAGAATCTTCTGATGTGGTGGTTGTTAAATTTATACATGCCAACATTGACAATAAAAGATCTTGTACATTATCTGATAGATATCCAATTATTATATCTTTAGCATTAGTACCATTCAATTTTATAGACCTGTTTCTATTAGTAGCATCATGTATATTTGGTTGAGATTGCAGCTGAGTATGTATAGTAGAAAGCAACCACTGTTCATGCTCGTTGATAATTTCAAAGCATTGTTTATATGTCAAGTTATTGCTATGTCGGCGTCGTTTGTTGTTTGATACTGACTGCTGATGATGAAAGAGTATAGAATCATCTGAAGATGTACTGCAACGGCGTAGCTTTTGTGTTAGGGACGCCATATCTCTACACCTACTCATCCACTAGTCAGCCATGCATATTATACTCAGTTGACAAAATAGATATTTAGCGATAGAACGGTCATTTTTTGGGGGAGTTAAGAGGTGAGTGAGTTGGGTGAGCTGGCATGAATACATGCATAGACTGCTATTTAACCCCAACAACCAACCTCTTATATCGGTAGTACTGTGAGGGGAGAAGTAGTCTTCATTGATAGGCGTGATTGCAAAAGAACTTACGAAACAATTGAAATAGATTGAAATACGAACACATCTTGTGCACAAAATAAGGTTCGATACATTGCAATAGGTACAAGTATGATAATGATAAGAGCCATCGCCTTGGTACTATTAGTATCAGTCAAAGTTACATACTCATTTGTATCTCCTCTTTCACAACATACGACACTTATATCCTCCCGACAAAGTAGTACTATAACACCAATAAGTGATGCGGATTTACTATCGGATCCTATGTTTATTGAGCCACTAACAACACCCCGAGAGGGTAAAAAGTCATCCGATGAGCTCATCACCATTGCAAAACGTTTTCTAAAATCATCCAATGGATTGGGAGGCGACCCAAACATGCTAGCTGAATCCTTCATCTTTGAAGGACCCGTAGTCGGTCCTCTCAAGAAAGAAGAGTTTGTTAATGCAATTGGATCTGTCGACTTCACAACAGCCTTTCCAAACTGGACACCACAATTCTATGGTTTTTTCGTTGATCCTCTAGAAGTAGAACAAAATCGTGTATGGTATACAGCTCGTGGCGAGGGAGTAAATACAGGTCCATTATTACCATTTGCACCTGAACCAACTAATAATAAAGTCATTAATCCTCCTCAAGTTTGTAGTTTAACTATTGATCATAGTAGTGGATTGATTGAAAGGTATACAATTGGATATGTCACTGATAGGAATGTTGGTAATACTGGTGGATTAGGAGGGTTGTATGGTATATTGTATGCTCTGGGCAAGCCGCTTCCATTCCCTGAAGCTAATCCTTGGAGTAAGAGTTGGCAATATGCTTTCTTTCAGAAGCTTGGAGCAATGATTCAAAGATAAGGTACATTATGTATAGCAGTTTGAATATGGGGAACCTAGTAATCTAAATCAATATAAAACGAAAGTGAAAGAACAGTTTGTTTTTTATCTATACAACATAAACTAGTTCTCAGTTATAACTATCAATAGCTCTCCTCTTTAACAAACTTTTCTAGACAACAGGTTCACCTAGACAAAAAGTAGATATGAAGAATTGTATCCGCCCACGCATTACAAAGCATGTATCCGGTTATCACAAGTCTTCATAATCATCTATAACAATCTTTTCGTATATATATCCTTGATAATGTGCATTGACATATCAAGTTTAAGCACTGCTCCTCAATCTTCTAGTAGCTTCTTCTTCGGGTGCAGCCTCTTCTTCGGGGGGGATGAGCACGGCATCGATGACATGGATAACCCCATTACAAGCCTGAACATCAGCGATGACGACATTGGAATCGTTGACTTTCACACCGTCGTCAAGATTAATCTCGACATCTGCTCCGTTGACAGTTGTTACGGGTCCATTGACTAGGTCGGTACTTTCAACCTTGCCAGAAACGACATGGTAAGTGAGGATGCTTGTTAATGCGGGGATATCTTCTAGGAGGCCCTCGACGGTTCCCTCGGGAAGTGCAGCGAAGGCAGCGTCAGTTGGGGCAAACACAGTGAAGGGTCCATCGCTAGAGAGAGTACCTCCCAATTCAGCGGCAGTTACGGCAGCGACCAAGGTATTGAACGAGCCATTACCCACGGCAACATCAACAATCGTTCCTAAATCACAAGCTGGTTCAGCAGGCTCTGGTGCTGATTCTTCGGGTTTCGTAGCAGGCATGCCACTTCCCTTGGGGCCGGCCATCTTGCTAGCTGCCTTGACGCTTTTTGAGCATGATTTTCCACTCTTGCCCGAGTATCCGCTCCTGCCGCTCTTTCCACTGTCAGTGCCGCTCTTTCCAGATTTTCCAACATAGTCGCAGCCCTTGCTAGATTTTGAAATCTTCTCGGCCTTGGCATCCTGTTAAAATGGTATTACATAAGATTAGATTGTGAGTCATGAATAAAATAGCCAGGGCAGATGAAATTGACACAGATACTCACTGGCAGGTCCACTTCATTGAGGGCCTTGGCAACTTTAGCCTGCTTCTCCTTGAGTGTCTTGGTGCAGCTCTTCGTACTTTTTCCGCTCTTTGTTGAGCAAGATTTGGCAGACTTAGACTTGCCAGACTTGGAGAACATATCACCAGAAGATGGCTTGTCGGGCTCGGAAATCTCGGCATCTCCTCCATCATCGCCTCCATCATCCATTGGTGGGAGAAGGACGGCATCGATAACATGGATAACACCATTACATGCCTGAACATCAGCGATGATAACAGTAGAGTCATTAACTCTAACACCGCCATCATCATCTACGGAAATATCAACAGTAGCTCCATTCACAGTTGCGACAGGACCGGTGGATAAGTCACCACTTTCAACCTTGCCAGCAACGACATGATAAGTTAAGATAGAGACAAGTTGGTCCTTATTCTCGGGTAAGAGAAGTGACTCGACAGTTCCAGCGGGGAGTGCGGCGAAGGCTTCGTCAGTGGGGGCTGTGAGTAGTATGAGGAGGGAGCGATATGGTGTGAGTACATGTGACATGAACAAAAAGGTATCCATCTTCCAAACACATATCTCGTCTCACAAACACTTACCAAATACAGTGAAAGGTCCTGGACTCTGGAGAGTTTCAACCAAATCAGCGGCAGTTACAGCAGCAACAAGAGTACCGAATGATCCATTACCCACGGCAACATCAACAATAGTTCCTGTGCCATCCTCAGAAGGACAAGTGGATGCAGGCATTGACATCTCCTCCTCTGGTGCAGCCTCGGGTGTTGGTGGAAGGAGGACGGCATCAATAGCATGGATAATACCATTACTAGCAACTACATCAGGGATGACAACATTGGCACCATTGACGGTAATACCATCATCAGATACCACAACATCAACCTCGGCTCCGTTAACGGTTGGTACAGAACCTGTAACGAGGGCATCACTTGGAAGATCAGTAGCAACCACGTGGTATGTAAGGATACTTGTGAGCTGATCGACGTTCTCGGGTAAGAGGAGTGAATCGACAGTTCCCTCGGGGAGTGCGGCGAAGGCTTCATTAGTTGGGGCTGTGAATTGTATTTAACATAGGATAAAATGTGAGTTGAGTAAGGTGTGTTTAAGAAATGTTCACAGCCCAACATCATCAAAACAAAACTTACCAAATACAGTGAAGGGTCCATCACCGCTCAAGGTATCAACCAATCCAGCAGCAGTCACAGCAGCAACCAAGGTACTAAAGTCTTCATTACCCGCGGCAATTTCAACAATATTCTTGGGTGGACAACATGTGTTCTCAGCCAATAAGACAACACTACATTGTGGATCATCTGCTGCCAATTCTGCAGCGAAGGTACTAGCCTGTTCACATGTCTCGCCACCAGGTACTGGTAATACAGCTGCAGGATCATCTACACCACCGGGACAGAAGGAACACATCTCCTCGGCGGGTGCAGCCTCGGGTGTTGGGGGGAGGAGTACGGCATCGATGACATGGATAACACCATTACAAGCCTGAACGTCAGGGATGATAACGTTGGAATCGTTAACTTTCACACCATCATCAAGATTAATCTCGACATCGGCTCCGTTGACAGTTGTTACGGGTCCGTTGACTAGGTCAGTACTCTCAACCTTGCCAGCAACGACATGGTAAGTGAGGATGCTTGTTAATTGGGGGATATCTTCTAATAGTCCCTCGACGGTTCCCTCGGGGAGTTTGGCGAAAGCATCGTCAGTGGGGGCTGTGTGTGGGTGTGTGATGGTCGAAGGAGGGGAGGATGACAAAATGAAATGAGAGAACAGATCGAATATGATATGATCATATATCCCCAACAGCCATCAAAACTACTTACCAAATACAGTAAAAGGTCCATCACCAGATAGAGTTTCAACTAAATCAGCGGCAGTTACGGCAGCAACTAATGTACCGAATGATCCATTACCCACGGCAACATCAACAATTGTACCCAAATCACATTCTTCATCATCCTGTAAGTGACGCTTGATATCTAACTGTTCAAATCCGGCCCTTAATGCGGCTAAGGATGAATCGATGCCACTCTTGTGTAATGAGTTAGTTCTCTTACGTTCAACATTCTTGGCGGATGTAGTGCCGCTTAGGATTGCTAATGCTGCTAATCCAATAACTCTCATGATCTATTGCAATTTGTGTTGTGTTTCTAAATTATGGAATTATGGAGCCGTCTGCTTTTTATGATGTTTGCAAATTGGCAAGTAGGTGATCGATAGTTATCGTTCACAACAATCTACTATCTCTGTCCAATGAAGGCCACTGTCAAATCAATTGAGCTAGATAGTCGGCAGTGCTAGAGAGGCTCAACACTAGGGCTCCTCTCTATTGTCTAACTTTCTGTAGTATTGACGACGACTTCGGTTATTTGTGGAGCCTCTTTCAACTTTTTTGCGTCCAATGGGCGGCTGAATAGAAAGCCGATTGACGTCCATCATTCTCGATAGAGTGCCGATGTGATGTATTATCGGCGACCATTTTGTCCGTTCAGAAAAAAAGATATCCGACTCACTAACGGCCTTTTGGGTATCCTAGGAGGAGGCCGTAGAGCAACAATTGGACATACTAGCTCTCAGTGATAGACTGCAATCAAGTAGAAGGCTGTCTGGTAAGTTATTCATATCCTAAAACAATTAGAGACGACGAATATGAAGATAGTTATGTATACATAGTAGTTTTTCTTGTGCTTTGGATACGAGGATACCAATGAGCAGTGATCATATCCCACACTCTGATGAGTCAAACATTAGAATCCTATCAATATTGACATCTAAATATCGAATACACTTAACATTAAGATCTACGTTTGCTTAAACTTGTACCACATATCTCTTCGTCACTTCTTCGACAACCACTGCCGCCGTCTATTGACCCCTCAAGCGTCTAGTCGGCATAGAATGTGCCTGCTTGTGCATTGCCTTACTACCAAGCTTCTTCGTGCTCTTTGCACTGCTTCCTTTACTACTCTTGGCAAATAAAGTCTTCGAGCTTTTTGCATTACTGGGCAGGCTCATGCCATCACCTCCCTTTTTTGTTGCCTTTGCATCGACCATCTTCTTTACGACTTCCCCTTTTCCTGATTTGCTGCTGGAACCGTTATCTCCTCCCTTCTTGGTCGCTTTGGCATCAACCTTCTTGGTTGTGGTATCGTCATTCATCTTCTCGCTCTTTCCCTTCTTCTCTGGCATCGATTTATCAGGAATGGACAATCCTTTCGAGCTCTTTTTGCCCTTGCTACTCATGTTCTTTGGTGTTGGTATGCTCATATCAGCTCCCTTTTTAGCCGTTTTCGTCTTGAACGTTTTGCTGCTAGTCTCCTTCTTCATTTTTTCGGCCTTGGCGTCGGCGACTAAGGAATATATCCAAAAGAGAGGGGGGTTAGTATTTGCTTGTAAAAGTGCACAACCATATAACATAACTTCTGCTTACCTAACATCTCGTGCCCTGTCTTCTGTTTCTTGGCACTCTTTGAGAATGCATTGTCCTGAGATTTCGAGGCCACCTTTCCAGATTTCATTGACTTTGTTCCGGATTTGCCAGATTTTCCAGCAGTTTGTGTCTCGGTGGTTGCACTCTCAATAGCAGGACACTCTGGGAACTCACAGTCTACACCTTCACGGCTCAATGCTGTTCCATCTGGACAGATTTTGACATCTAATGTACAAGCAACCGCCAACTCTGGTGGAGTATCAGGCTCAATCTCTTCTACAGGATACTCCTCTTGGTCTTCTTCTTCTCCGGATTCATCTTCTGGACACTCGGGGAATTCACAGTCAGGTCCTCCACGACCTACTGTACTACCATCAGGACATACAAAGAGCTCCATTGTACAAGCAACAGGTGGAGCTTCTTCTGACTCGTCAGTATCGGGCTCGTCGGGGGCAATAGTAGTAGTAGTCTCCTCAACATCTGGAATGACAGGTCCGAGCTCCTCTTCACCTTCTACATCAAGGATGGGAGCCTCTGTCGTCGTGGTGGTAGTGGTTTCATCCTCGATCATCTCCTCAACGCCAGCAGCTTGTTCTGTAGTAGTGGGTGGAGCCGCAGTGGTCTCACCCTCGAGTGCAGCAGACTTGTAATCATATCCACTACCAGGTTCACCCAATCCAGTGATTAGAGTATCTGGATGTTCAGACAGGATGGTATCATATAAGTCTCCACTACTAACGACTGCATTCATCATTTCCTCGAATGTAGCGATATCTTCAGCGGGCATATCACCGGGTAGGATAGTAACTTCAAAGTTTAAACATGTAACACCTGGGGGTGGAGTGTATGATGTTTCAGGGCAAGCTGTTTACATGGAGTGAGGTAAGAATGGTTAGCCATTCTATGTATGCATTCATAGACAAACGAACAAGTGTATTAAAAGAAAAGACTTACCAATATCAGTAACCATAAGAGGTTCCAAACTCTGTAAGAAACGCTCTAACCTCCTTCCAAAGACATTTAATTCCAAAGTCTTCTTCTTCTTCTTCTTTCCAAACATTTGTCCAAAAATATCATTCGATACACTACCAATCCCATCTATGAATTGAATTAATATATCATTATTGTCGGTATTATCCATAACATCTTGAGCTCTATAGAAGTCAGGTTCGTTGGTACCGTCATAGGATGATATATCCCATGCACTACCTGATACGTTGATTACAATAGCTTCATCATTTACTCCTTCTTCTCCTTCATCTTCTTCCGTTGCCGGTAGCGTAGCAGGAACCTCTCCCTCATTCTCATTCTCAAAATCAAACCCTTTACCAGGATCACCCAAACCACTAATATTCGTATCCTCACTACTTTCAGCTAATACAAAATCATATAAATATCCATCATCTATAGCTGAATTGATCAAATTTTCAAATGTAGTAGCATCTGACATTGACATTGTACCTGCATCAATTTTAACATGAAAGTTTAAACACTTATCTTCTCCACCGTTTGGAATTGGATAGGATAATGTTGTTGGACATGGAATGTTTGTTACTTCGACAGGGTCCATTGATTGCAACTTTCTATTATTGATAAGCTTCCTCCCTCCATTATTATAATTGTAAATATCACCCGGCAATCCCATACTCCTCTTTTGTCCATTACCATTATACATTTCACTAAAAACAACATTGGCCATGTCACCAAAACCATTAACAAAATCTAATAATATACCATTATTATTGGTATTATCATTTACTTGTTGTGCATTGAAGAATGTTGCTTCGCCTGTGGAGTAATAGTCATCTATGGCGACGGGTGATTTGTCATAGGCAACGCCTGGTACGTTGAATTCGATGGTTGCTTTAATTTCACCATTTTGGAATGATATTATTGGTGCTCGTTCTTCTTGAGCTGAAGTGTATTGTAGTATCGTCGCAATGACGACGATTGGTTTGATTAACATTATATATCTATGTCTATTGTGATAGTATTTTTAGTTTGCAATGGCAATAGGTACGAGCAATCTATGTCAGATGACTACTTTGTCTTATGTTTTTGCGCAACTAATGTGCTTTGCAGCCTTCAAGTTTTATCAGAGACGAGCCTATTAAATAAGAGATCGCCATTCTATATCGAGAAAGAGGAGAGAAGCCTAAATCGTACGATACGGGTGGGCCGGGAGTTTTTGTTTTGAAGGATACCTAAAAGGGTATCCTTTTTATGAGAGTTAGTAGTATAGTGTTGCAAATGACGGCGATCATTGAATTGAATGTATGATGGCGGCGGCCATCTAATACTATCTATAATTATATTATATAACACGCTAGCAATATGTAGTTTTGCAGTCTATCTCCGAGGGAGTTCAAGTAGAAGATATGAAGAGATTAGGGGGAAATAAAGTTTTACAACATACAGCCCACGGACAAAAAATGACTTCGAGACAAAACAATTCACGAGCTTGATGTTGATGATTGTAATACGATCAATATGTCAACAAAAGGCGGAGCATCTCATATGCATAAATAAACACCTAGTATTAAGCAAACGAATATGAAGTCATCAATCTCTACTCTGTTACTATCAACTCTCCTCTCCCCCACGACATTTGCAATTGAGCATAGTCTACGACACTCCAACAATAATCAACATGATAATAATCGACAACTACAAGGTGAATGTGAGGGTAGTAATCCACTATCATGTGGATGTGCATCGGTACTACAAGCCGATTATCGTGGTAATATTAATGAAACTGTGGACGGTGTTGTTTGTCAGGCATGGGATAGCCAGGACCCTAATTCTCATTCAAGGACACCTGCTAATTATCCTAATAAAGGCCTTGAAGGGGAAGGGAATAACTACTGTCGTAATCCTGACAATGAACCAAATGGTGCCTGGAAAGTCCGCGTTTGTATTGTTTCATTGTGTGAATGCTTTTGTTCAATATAATGTCTCGGCCATTCATGGGTACTTCATTTAGCCATTATACGACTGCCTTATAAACCACATGTACTAACACAAGTTATGTTCACCTCTCTTTCATCATCATAAAATCGTGATAACGCGCATCTTCCAGGTGTTATACCACTGGTAGTAAGAGGTGAGTGATCATATGTTATGGAATCTGTGCATATGATATGTGTCATTTTATTATCTCTTGCTAACATCTTGTGTGTGTACTATTCAGATGGGATTATTGCAATGTACCTACATGTCAGCCATCTACGACAACTACCGAGGCAACCACAACAACATCTGTATTAACTACCTCATCTCAAGCAACAACTACCTCATCTCAAGCAACAAGCACTACCTCATCCAATTCCTCACCCTCAACATGCTCTACACCCGAACTAGCCAATCTTCTAGAACTAACATCTGATCTACGTACTGTATATCAAAGATCAAACTTACCAACAATCGATGGAACGTCATCAAGCAGTAGTCTACCATGGGAAGAAGGAGAGGAGACATGTACAACTCTCCTCTCGAAGAAGAAAGTATTGCTAGTTGGAATTGATGGATTACGTGCCGATGTTGTGGGCATGACACCCTTACCAAATATCCGTCGATTACAAAGTATGGGTACCTATTCATTCTGGGCAGATGTCCAGTCATCTGCGTCTGCTGTTAGTGGACCGGGTTGGGCAAGTATGTTTACTGGTGTTGAACCAAGTAAGCATTTAGTTAGTGGAAATGGAGATTTGGGTGATAGAGCATACCCTACTGTGTTCAAGACTGTTAAGGATACTTTTGGTTTGAAGATTGCCTCCTCTGTTAGCTGGCACCCGTTAGTTAATGAATTGATTGAACAAGATACTACATTAGATATAACCTTCAAAGCTGGTAGTGATTGTGAAATGGCAGCAAAGGCTGTGGATTGGATCCGAAGTGAAGAATATGACTTTGTTTTCGTAGACTTCGACGGTCCTGATTCGGCTGGACATTCGACTGGATTTGATGGATATGCCGAGACATATCAAAAGCGTGTCATATCTGTTGACAAGTTGATTGGTAACTTGCTCGATGCCGTACTCGATTCTAGTTCCAGTGAAGAGTGGCTCATTGTATTGACATCCGATCACGGCGGGGAAGGTACATCTCACTCAGCATATGATAAGTACAACCGAAAGATCCCCTTCATCGTAGCAAGTAACAGTCCAAGGGTGAATGTCGGCTTCATGCCAATTGATGATCCAGGAAGTCAAATGGATGTTCTTCCCACAATCATGCACTTTCTTGGTGGATCAAGTGCCGTACCAGAAGGACTAGATGGCAAAGTGTTTGGCTTCAAAGATTATACTCGTACGGCACCTCCATCAACAACTGATACAAGTACTTGTGGAACTGATTCCGTATTACAGGCAGATTATCGTGGAACACTTAATGTTACAGCCAATGGTGTGGCTTGTCAAGCGTGGGATAGCCAAACTCCACATAGTCATTCGTTGACTCCTTGCAATTATCCTGACGCCGGCCTTGAGTCAAACTACTGCCGCAACCCCGACGGAGAACCGAATGGAGTATGGTGTTATACTACTGATCCCAACAAGAGATGGGATTATTGTAATGTGCCTAGTTGTTGAATAGAGGAGACGAGATGGATTAGGATACCTGAAGATACGATGAGAGTTGCAGCTATGGTGAACCAGGAATATCAAAAAAAATAGATAATTACTATATGTTCTCAAGCTCTCTACATCTATTACATTCTACTTCTGCTATTCCACATCTGCTAAACATTTACGTTCCAATAGAGTTATCAGTAGTGATTTAAGCGGAACAGGTAGTGATCGAAGCAGAGTAGTAGAAAGAATGATTGCGTATGTCAGACATATTATTGATGATAATGAATCCACCACTGTAAGAAACAAAGCCGATCCTGATGCAATAAAGAAAAGTATTTCATCTAGGTCCAGCTGCTGAAGGTGACGCCCATATTCATTGCTGTTGATGTTGGCGTTGGCCATGACTGCTTTGAACATATTCATATCAGTATCAGTATCCAACGAATCAAGTGTATCCTTAACTTTTTTTGATTCCATAACTTTATCCTTTGATATTAGCACACGACGATCAGTGATATCTCCATGCATATTGCTACCGACAGAGATAGTATCTTCAATAATATCAATAAGTACAAATATTGATACAAAAATAGCATCACACCGGTCGATAAAAGGACCAGGTTGATTGCAAAACTCTGTTTGAAAAAATATCAAGACAATTAAGACCAGCACCAAAATCAATAATGCTATTAAATCATCGGTATCATCAGAAGTTTCAAGGTGCCTCCCATGTTTGTTGACTACTTCCTTAACATTTTCAATTGATTCCATAATGTGATCTACTTTCTCCTTTGTCACTACTAGCATACGATCATCTACGGCATCAACACCGTCCTCGACCGGATGCATATTTGCAATAGTATTCATAATCTTATCCATCATCTCTTTCTTCGTCTGCTCGTGATCAGAGATGGTAGATAATCCACGAACTCCTTTGGTATGAGATACTATGCGTTGAGCATTAACTAATTGTGGAATGGTGATAATGCTGACAACAAATAGCGCCGTAGCCGAGATGATGAAATTGATCTTCATGATTATGTCGATCGATGGTTAAAGATACTTGATTGCAATATTATATTTTTTTTTAATGTAATGTATATCTAGCACCCATCATTACTAACATCATAATACACATCTAACGCTAAAGCTAGAATGATCAATGGCATCAAGTTGAATTCAACCGCGAACCCATCATTTTACATCGAGGTATCTTTTTGGCAAAAAGTATCTTCAGCTTTTGAGGTATCCTCACCATCAACAAATTTGTCCAAACATGACGATAATGGCATTGCCATGGCTGAACGGAAGTTAGACTAGCAATTCCATCAATCAATGAGATGACAACACATAAGCTCTCTTTCGTATATAATGGTCGGCGAGTAGGCCATTCTTAGTAATCCGTTGATAGTTAGCTAGTGATTGTGTAGGCTATTGTATATAGTAAATCTCCTCTCTCTCTGTTTGCTGATACTCGACCTCTACAGACTTACAGACTAACTACGGCTTTGATCTTATTGCTTTGGATATATAAGCTTGAGTTGCAATCAATAATCGATCGATTGTTACATATCGATAGCCGAGTGCTTTAGATAGTAGTATACCATATAGCAGGAGTTAGTGTTGCATTGCAATAGATATATAATAAAGTATCATGAGAGTAGCAACAATAGCAATACTTGCTATCTCAAAGCTCTCCACTGTAGTAGCTGAACAACATGACAGAGTAGAGTTTACTCCACACCGCAAACGATCACAGGGTAATGAGCGTAAATCCTCACAGTATCAACAACGAGGAAGAGATAAACGTATATTGCAAGAACGAGCTACCGATGAGGAATGGGCAGAATGGTTAGGAGTATCAGAGACTAAGCAGGCAGAGGACGAAGAAGGATCAATGTCAATGTCAACAGAAGAGGAGGAAAAGCCAATCACTAGCATCTTGGATACCCTAACTAACAATGGTTTGCCATTACAAGAGGAAGAGAAGGAACAAATTACTAGCATCTTGGATACCTTGACAAACAATGGTTTACCATTAGAACCAGGTCCCGTCATCGCTCCACCAGTGGCATGTACACTTGAACTATTTGTATGTCCCGATGGATCAACTGTAGGACGACAAGGTCCTGACTGTGAATTCCCCGAATGCCCTGAATCTACACCACCTGAAGATGGACAATGTAGCTGCTCACCACTTGAATATAACTTTATATTGAATTTAGATTCAAGTTGTGATATTGATGAATTAGATGGTAATAATGGTATTGGATTAACATTTTGTTTCCTGGGTGTTACATCGAACTTAAGTCCTAATGATGGTACGGTACGATTGGATGACAATCGTAATGATGAGGATGTACGTCGTTTGGGTAGTACCAAGAAGTTAAACGACCAACAAGGTCAACGAGGATTGTCAACGATAGTTAAAGAACAAAAGATTATATTCGAAGATACCGGCACACCATTAACACAAGTGGAACAACAACAGATGCGTTTCCTAGCAGAAGAAATTGAAATTATATCCATCCAATTTTTAGAATTTGATACGTCTGGTGAACTTATTGTGATCAATCAAGATGATTCCTATTCAAATGTAACACTTGAGAATGGTAGTGAGGTATCATTTAAGAGTATATCAAATAATTTAGATGTAAGTTTGGCGATGGAAGATCAATTGGATTTCTTACCGGGTGGTGTACAAGTTACGTTGAGAGGACGTGTTACCGATGATGTTACAGGTGATAGTCGTATTGTTAGTAATCGTATTACATGGAGTTATACCAATGCTTGTGATGTTGAGCCGTTGGAAAGTGATGAGAGTATTGGATGGATTACTACCGTGAGCATCTTTATATGTTTGACTTGATTGCTACTTGACTGCTTCTTTTCTGACACATCATATGTTACACACTTCTCCTTCCCTGATATCGTAATCTTACAGGGCGAGCTTACACCGGCATCACCCGACTTTTGTCCGGCAGCGATTCCCCCTCCCGAGACAACAGAGGCTCCACCCACTACTACAGAGGAACCAAGCTGTGATTTAGGAACGATTGTTGATGTTGCTGTGGGTAATGGATCATTCGGTACTTTGGTCGCTGCCGTAACTGCTGCTGGATTGGTTGATACCCTCTCTAGCGATGGACCCTTCACTGTGTTTGCCCCAACAGATGATGCCTTTGCCGCACTTCCCGAGGGAACCGTCGAGGGACTATTAGAAGATATCCCCGCATTAACAAGCATCTTAACATACCATGTCGTCGCCGGCAAGGTTGAAAGTACTGACCTAGTCAATGGCCCTGTCACAACTGTCAACGGAGCCGATGTCGAGATTAATCTTGACGACGGTGTGAAAGTCAACGATTCCACTGTTATCATTCCCGATGTTCAGGCATGTAATGGTGTTATCCATGTCATCGATGCCGTGCTCATCCCCCCCGAAGAAGAGGCTCCTCCAGCTACTACCGACGGAGCAATGTTCAGTAAATCATCCAAGAGTAAGAGCGGAAAGGCTAAAACGAAGAAGCCCCATCCAATGGCCAAGACTGAGAAGCAGAGTGATGCCATGGCCAAGGTTTCAACGAAAGGAGATGTAGACTCGAAGAGCGGTAAAGCTAAGGTTGATAAAGATGCCAAGGTAAGATCATTCAGTTGTGGTGGAAATGAATCATTTGTACTGTGCTTTTGAACTTTCACTAACAAATACTGACCCCTCTTGACCCCTCTCTTCTCGATCATACTTACCACCATACAGGCAAACAAGGGCTGCGGCATCACCAAATCTGGAAAGGGTGGCAAGTCAGGCTGTGGCAAATCAGGGAAGTCTGGTTCTCATTCCATGCCATATACTACCAGTAAGGCGACAAGATTGTTCCACAAGGCAAACAAGATGAGTTTGAGTATGCCGTGATGAGGATGTATATGGATACTCATATCGAGGCAAATGTAAAGAAGTAAGAGACGGGAAGGGGTGCTGTATACTCCCCTATTTTAACATCTTGATGGGCATATATATTCATGATTTGTAGAGCATGAACCTATCAGAAAAGATGACTATTCTGTATTTGGAAGTACGGTTTTTATATATTAGCTTATTTGTATGCGTGTGAGTGGCCTCTTTTAGTATGAAAGTAGGGCAAGTAAAAGGTTATTCTAAAGGATTGTTACTATAGATAACATCAGAAACTACTTCCATACTATGAACGTTTATAGAATCTCTACCAGTCTACTCATCTATTCCTCGTCACTGTCATCATCATTATCATAAATTGGAATCACACTGCCATCCGGCCCTAATCTTCTTTTTATATGGTGACCTTGAACTTCTTCTTCTTCGGCAGGATCGATATACTGTAAAATTAATTCCTGTACTGGTTCAGGAATCCCAATACGATATGCACCACGATTTGAAGTATTTACTGCTTGTTCTATCTGTCCCTTCCAAAAAGCTAGTTCAATTAATACCGTTGTCTCTTTAATTTCATAGCGTTTGATCAAATTATTGATTTTGCCCACCTTCCTTAGGGCTTCATTCCATCTTCCGCCAGTAATTAATACCTCTGTGGTATTCTTTCTGCCAAATAAGTTGTCAATCCAATGTTGTTGTTTTGCAACACATTGCATATCAGGAATGTTATTATTTCATGGTTAATGTTTGCATGTCCAACCTGGATAAGATATTGTAACCGAGGAAAGGTAATACTGATCCTTTCTAATGACTCACAATTACGAAATGCATTCTTTCCGACCCTCTTGAGATTACATCCGTTACTAAATGTGACCTCCTTCAAATTCTTACAGTCTTTAAATACCTTTTCACCAACCTTTTCAAGGCTAGAAGGAAAACTGATCCTCTCCAATGAGGTACACCAGCTAAAAGATGCTTTTCCTACCCCTTGTAGTCCTTCCTTAAAAAGAACTTCTTTCAAATCTCTACAATCACTAAATGCTTCATTATCAATCGTATTGACCTCATTAAGAACCACCTTTCTCAACTTTTTACAGCCATAAAATGCCCTTTCTCCAAGATATTTCACAGAAGAGGGCACCTCAACTTGGAGAAGTGACCTACATTCATTAAATGCACGTTCTTCAATCCTCAGTAGACCATCATTAAACACAACCTCCTTCAAGTCACTGCGCCGGACTGGCGATAAATGGTCAAATGCATGAGCCCCAATATATCGAATTGTGGATGGAAACTTGATACTTTCCAATGATATACATCCTCTAAAAACACCATCCTCAACCTTCCTTAATCCCTCATTCAGTACAATCTTCTTCAAACTACTGCAGTCATAAAAGGCGCTCTCACCAATACGTCTCACAGTAGAAGGGAATTCGATACTCTTTAATGATTTGCAATTCACAAATGCATCTGAACCGATCACTTCTAGGCCATCATTCAATTCAACTTTCTTCAAACCGCAGTCACGGAAGGCATCTTCACAAACTTCAACAAGTGTAGATGGGAATTTTATCTTTTGCAATGATTCACAACCCTCAAACATTCCATCCCCGATATTCCTAAGGCCTTCATTCAATATTACCATCTCTAATTTTTCATTGTCTTTGAATGTACTATCATCCATCCAAACCGTTTCAATAATATCAGAATGAAATCTTGCATACATGACATCTTCTGGAACATATTCCTCTCCTTTGGCATGCTCGAGTGTATACTCAAATACAAGCTCTTCTGGTGGCCAATCTTCATTGTCATTATCGTTTGATCTATTAATAATATTACTCTTATCTCTGACATAAACGATGGCACTTATGGCAAATAGTAATGAACACAAAGCTGTAAATCCATTACATAGCTCTTCATTCAGTGTTGAGAAAGTAATCAACATGATAATAACTCGTTTTGCAATTAGATATAAACTAAGAACAAAGGTTAACGTTATCACCTGATCATTAAAACTTATCAGAGGAGGTTGCTTCTTCTCTGGGAACTTCTTCTTCACTGCTTTCTGCTTAGTGAACCGAATGGGAAGATCTTCCTCCTCGGAACTTGAATCGTCCATTTTGTTAATATTAATACTACAGCAAAAGTAACATAATAAACGGCAGATTTTTTATAGAGTTTGCTCGAATTTTTTTGGTCACTTAAGGGAGAGAGAGGAAGGAGAAAGGAAAGGGAAGAAAGAAGAGAGAGGGAGAAGAGGATACATAATAGCATATAAATATAAGCATGTCAATCTCATCTACTATGTTTAAAAAGTACTACTGTGTGTCCGAGGTCTTTCTCTACAAATACGAGCTCGATTTTATACCTGAACACAAATACCAAATCCATATACGCCGAACTACTTCCAGTGATATAATGTATATTGATACATACATG
>Ga0214479_100087_pt1 | contig 54843 bp, 35 predicted proteins | sample M1_20Mar14CPVII9_5_FD_165054 | JGI IMG/M metagenome (GOLD analysis project Ga0214479, IMG submission 165054) | Marine eukaryotic communities from Monterey Bay, California, United States - M1_20Mar14CPVII9sort6BwellE14 | ecosystem: Environmental > Aquatic > Marine > Unclassified | place: USA... | reverse complement strand
GAGTGGTTGTATACCTCCACGTTTAGGTGATACATTGTCGGACAGCCGGTTCAATTTCGAAAATCAGACCCAATCTGAGGCAAGAGAACCGCCAACAAGTGGCCACAAAAGTGTGATGGAGGGCCCTGCAATGGTGCTGATAGTGTCCATTGGTCTTTTATATACATATACATGAAAGAATTACCAATATATAAGAAGGGGAGTGGTTGTATACCTCCACGTTTAGGTGATATGGTACATTGTCGGACAGCCGGTTCGATTTCGAAAATCAGACCCAATCTCTGAGGCAAGAGAACCGCCAACAAGTGGCCACAAGAGTGTGATGGAGGGCCCTGCAATGGTGCTGATAGTGTCCATTGGTCTTTTATATACATATACATAAAGGAAATACCAATATATAAGAAGGGGAGTGGTTGTATACCTCCATGTTTAGGTGATACATTGTCGGACAGCTGGTTCGATTTCGAAAATCAGACCCAATCTGAGGCAAGATAACCGCCAACAAGTGGCCACAAAAGTGTGATGGAGGGCCCTGCAATGGTGCTGATAGTGTCCATTGGTCTTTTATATACATATACATGAAAGAATTACCAATATATAAGAAGGGGAGTGGTTGTATACCTCCACGTTTAGGTGATACATTGTCGGACAGCCGGTTCGATTTCGAAAATCAGACCCAATCTGATGAAGCAAGAGAACCGCCAACAAGTGGCCATAAAAGTGTGATGGAGGGCCCTACAATGGTGCTGATAGTGTCCATTGGTCTTTTATATACATATAAATAAAGGAATTACCAATATATAAGCTTTAGAATGATAGCATACCACCACTTGATGATCCAACATTGTTGAAAAGCTGGTTGACACTTGACACTGCTTGTCAATTATCATCAAGGGGCTACAGAGTTCCTTAATTTCATGTTAGAAGCATCTATCATCTTGTTATATACATATAAAATGAGAATTGAGTAATAATGAAGCTCTTTCATGATTGCATACTGTCAATACACACCAAATAGTTTGTTGGCGTACTTTGTTTTTGAATTTTTATTTCACCTAAGTTCCAACAAAGTGGTTTCAAAGTAGGTTAGTAGGTCCTTTAAATGTGGTTCGAGTGTTTATCATCTTGTTATTTACCTAAACATTAGTGGTAGATTATTAAATAAGATTATGTATGATTCAATACCACTAATACATCTCCATTCATCTGATACATGCTGAATATGGGCGCTTTTTTGGTGTTTTCTTGTTCATTCATGATGCATTGGGATTGTATTAGTCAAGTTTTTCATGAGAAATAGATCATTGATATAAAGATGATCATATTTGATATGTGAGTCATCTCCTAGATCCTAATATTGATGGTACTACAGTGGATTTAGTGCCAAAAACACATGTGGAATGAAGTTTGGGGTGGCATCAAGTTATTCTTTCTTGTTTATTGGCGAAAATGCCATTTATTTGAAGACAGACTTCAGAAGCTGTATCTTTGAAATCTGCTCACCACAAAAAGCAATAGCATTGGCCCACCTCACGACAATATTCCTAACTAATCCCACAATATCTAAACAGGTCCACCCACACTAATTTATTCATAAAAAATATATAAATAATACAAATATGCCATCCAATTATAGAGGTGGGCCGAAGAGAAATGATGGTAAAATAGCGGAGAAGGTAAGAGCATTTTTTATCAACTTTTTATGTGATTGTTCTTGTAATTTGCAAGTAGTTGGGATTGTTGGTTGGTTGTTGTTGTATATTTCGAGACCTTTTCTTTGTGCGTAGTATGGATGAATTGTTTATTGGTAAAGTTGGGGTATTTTCGAGTAGAATTGGGCGGTGGAGGGGGTTGATATAATTTAGATTTGATAAGAGGTGCATGTACCACCACAAAAATCCACATGATATGTCTGGCAGCACTATGGCACAGACAATAGCCCCCAAGAGGTACAATTATTAAGTTTATGCGGGATATCGGTGCCTATCGGTACGCATCATTATCATCAGACTACAAGTATACACACACTATCAAAATATTTATAAAAACATAAACAAGGCAATAAATCTTAAACTACGGCAGTCATAATATACATCCAGAAAAACACATTGCAAATTACATAAAAGACACTCATCATTAAAGTACTGTGGGGAGATATGACGTAAATTGAAGGCCTCATTGGAAATAATGTTAGTAGTAATTGTCAGATTTTTTTTCGGTAGAATTCACGTCTTCACCTTTCTAAGTGCTAGACCAATGAAAGCGCCCTTAACTCTTAGCATTAATCATCTGGGGAAGAAATCGATTAGAATAACACCACCCAAGACTCTCTGTTAAATATATATCACCACCTATTTCAGTGCCTTGCGTTGCCAAGAACTCCCAGCTCAATTTACAAGTGTGCACAACTTCGGGTATTTGAATGTTGTTTTGAAGCCGGATACATATTGCATTGAATCAAATATGAAGCAGATAATGGAGAAGACCCCCCATTGTTTTGTAGATATTGTGTTCTGGATTCTTTATTTTTACATTTGGGGTTTATGTTTTTTGATGATATCTTTTTGTTTGTATGGAATCAATACATAATTATCCTTACTCTCTCACAAACATATACTCACAATTTAATTTTACTTCCTTCTTCTTCAAATCTATACAGTTCAGAGACGCATGTCCCCCACACAAAATGAAGGATCTCGACTCTCTTGTTAAACAATGCAAGGGAAACGAGAAACAGATTGAGGAAAAAATTCAGCAATGGTGGGAAGAACCTGCAATCGAGGAACCACAGTGGGAAGCAGTCGCTAAGAATAATAAAAAGGCACCAGAGAAGTCATCTTCTCGTGGTGGTGGCAGAGGTGGAGATCGCGGTGCGTCACGTGCCAATGATCGTGGAGATAATTCTGGCAGAACTGAAAGGAGGGGTGACAGATCTTATGGCAGTGGAGGAAGAGATGGACCACGTAGGGATAGCAGAGGAGGCGGCAGAGCCTCTGGACGTTATGGTGATCGGGATAAGAATCGAGATAGACAGAAGTCTACTCCAGCTCCCGCTGGTAAAAAGTCTGCTGCTCCAAAGAAGAAGGAATCTGGTGTTCCCACCCCTGTTACGAATGCCCCAATTCCAAAGGGAGCATGGGGAACAGGAGGACAATCGTTTGCTGCCGCAGCTGCGTCATCATCAACTCCTGCAGCATCAGAGCCACAGGCAACCCCCGCTATGCCAGAACCGGAGAATTCAACATCTGTTTCAGAACAGCCAAAAGAGGAAGCTCCCGTTGATATTGGTGTTCCGGCCGTAAATATTATTGCAACTGAAGACCCTACCCCTTCTGGAATGCCTGCGGCACCGCCCGTGGCATCTGGCAATGTTTGGGGCAGTAAGGGAGGAGCTCACTTGATCCAAGCTGTAAAGCAACCTACTCCTGTCCAAATTCCGTTAGCCCCAGAAGTTGATGTTGAACCCGAGCCAGTAGAACAAGAAGAAGAGCCGGTCGTTGTTGAAGAACCAGAGCCTGCGGTGGTGGAACAAACGTTGGTGAAGGAAAGTTCATTTGGATTAGACAATGTTCTCCCATCAGTGAATGGAGCAAATATCAATGCATCGGGCTGGGAACCTATTCTTGATTCAAATGATTCTACATCGCAACAACAACAGCAACTCGAGCCTTCTCCAGTCGGCGCAATTTCTGCTGCTCCGTCTATGCCAGAGCCAGAACCAATTTCGTTACCAAAACCAACAGCTGCTGAGCCTATTGCACCTTCTGCACCCGTAGGAATGAAGCCCAACAATGTGCTCAACATGGGTCGTTGGGAAACGGGTGACGGTGATGATGATTTAGACTTTGGATTCGGGTCGTTTGGAGCTCCTGAGAATGATACCGAGGCTACAACAGCTACGGCTAGTTCCACCAGTGCATCTCAAACTCCATCAGCTTCTGCTGCACCTGGCGCCTCTCCAGCTCGTCCTCCACCAGGCCTTTCAATGCCACCTATGCCTACTAATGCCATGCTTGTGCACGAGCTCGAGGGCAAGCTTGATAACACGACACTCGGAACAAAGGTTGAAACGAATAACACTACTGCTACAGCACAATCATCTCAGCCTCAACTCCCTACTGTGAATGGATTAGGGAACCCCCCTGGCATGTCTCAGTACAATGGTATGGGAGGAATGTTCCCTTCTGCTGGCGTGCCTAATGCTCTTGGAAGCATGCCTACAACTCAATTCCCTCTCACTGATACCTCAACGAATAACCAACAGCAGTCTAATACCCAACAGAATGATTCGAGGTCAGGATTACCTTCTCAACTCAACCAACAGGGTACTACTCAACCTCAGCAGTCTGCTTATGCAATGCAACCAACAGCTGCCGGTGTACAAAGTAATACAGCAGGTGCCCCAGGCACTACAAGCGCTCCTAATGGCGGTGTGAATGTTGGAGCCCCAGGAAGTGGCAACGCACCAGGCATGCCCCCCAGCATGCAACAGCAACAACAACAATACCCCAACCCAGCTTACATGTACGCTCAGCCTAATCAATTCAATCAGATGGGTCACCCAGCATACGGCATGCAAGCTGCAGCATATGGATATGGACAACAGTTTGCACCCCAAGGTGGACATCAATTCGGCGGTTACAACCAGCCAGGCTTAATGGGGCAGGGTGGAGGCGGATATGGTGCTCCTTCTCACTATGACGATCAGCGTGGCGGACCTCGTGGTGGCAATAATAATAACAACATGAGAGATAATGGTGGATATAACAAGGGAGGTGGACGTGGATACCGTGGAAACAGAAACAACCATCACCAAAATAATCACGGATCTGGATATGGTAACAACAACAATAACAACTATGGTCAGTCTAATCCTAATGTTGGTGGTGGATATGGTGCTAGTCCATATGGCAACATGGGATATGGTGGCCATCAAGGGGGATATGGAAACCCCAACGCCGGTCCATCTGGCATGGATCATTATGGCATGCAACAGCAGCAACAGCAAGGTGGATATGGTGAAAAGTCAGGTGGAAACCAGCCTTTCCAGCAACAGTCTCACCTTCATCAACAACCTCTGGGCTTGCAAGGAGCATCTACCGATACTGGTACCGCTGGAGGTGCATCATCCGGAGGAGGATGGCCCGGTCAGTCTCGTCAGAATTGGGGTGGAAATTGGCAACAAGAGAATTGAGCGCCGAAATAGATTGTCTGACTTTGTCTTTTGATGATTCAGGGATATAATCATCTTTCGCTAGTAGAGTGTACTTGAGTACACAACAAACATAAAAAAAACATGTAGTAGTAGAGAGTTTCTTTCACACTTTCACTTGGTTTCTTGACTTCTAATATTAGTGCATGTATGCCATCATCATTCTTAAACATATGTACTCTCACTCATCTCCTTGCTTGCTTGAGAGTGAAGGTAGGTTCTTAGTATCATATATCCACTCAAGAGGACTTGAGACTTGACCTGATCAAGAGTAACAAATAATTAACAATCAATCTTTAACCTACACATATCAACGATTGCATAAGAATAAAGGATTGGCTCTATGATATTGTGCTAGTAATCAGTTTTTTGACGCTCATTCGATTGGCAGCGCTTTCACAACAGCATGGGTATGAAATTATAATGTATTATTATAATTTATCACATGAAGATCACACAGCATACCATACAACATGATTCATGACAGTTCATGATATCACATTAGCAGTACTTCGACAGTAGGTGGTATATGATATAAATAGAGATATGATATCGCATCATATACATCAATCTTAAATTACAATTATATCATACTATACATCATACCACAGCAGACTTTCAATATTCAAAGAAGATGATATCTGTTAATAAGAATATCAATGATGACAACCCTTCAGCTTTACCAGTAGTCCCTGTTAAACCTACATCACGAGCTAGAGCTTATAGAATACCAAAGAACAGTGAGCACGCTGCGCTTGCTGGGAATCATCAAAATGTTGCAGTAGATAACATAGATAAGAATGCTGCAAATACTAATGACTCCTTCCTATGGGCAACGAGAGAGATTGCTGCACTAGATTTCTTAATGAATGTTCCATTATCTGCAGAAAAAGATATCGTACGAGCTGGATTGAGTGGAGGACGATGGCATAGACATAATTCTAACAACAAGCATAAACAGCAGCCTCTATTAGAAGAAGAAGAAATTAAAAGCTGGGGTGGTACAATTGCAATGAATAACAAATCGTTGAGTACTTTTGATGTTGCTAGAAACTCTGAAGATGAAATAGGGAGAGTAAGTGATGTTGCCACTGAGTTATCTTCCATTCACAGTCCTTATCAGAGTACTGCCGCAGTACCTGATCAACGGTGGTGGGATAGACTAGTTCGTAATGACAAACGTTTCTTCTCTGCTGCAAACCAACAAGCAAGGAGAAGAGAACAGTTAGAATTGGAAGAGAAGGAACTAGAAAGGCCAACTGAGTCTCCATCTTTGGTTATGATGGGTACTGCTGCTAATTTAAATAGAGGTGTTGCCATCACATCAGATGGCAATGATATAACATCTACACCAACATCTACTGCCACCACAGGTGTTCCAGGTAGACGCCTTGATGGTATTGATGCAATAACTGTCACCTTGCCAGAGGAATTTAGAGTCAGGCCTGCCCCACTTCGAACTGTAGCAAGGAAAGCTGCAGTGAGAGAGTGGGAGATACGAGTTGCATATGGCCAAGGAAGAGAAAGTCATTCTAATACAGCAACTCCAAGAAACGCTTTGTTAGACGGCAGATGCTTCTTTTCCACAAAGAAATCATATCCAATTGCTGTATTCTCTACCATCAAATATGAACCGAAAAGGGAAGAGACGCTAAGAAGAAGAAAGATGTTAGAAGAGTTGGGAGGAGGAGGGACTCAGTTTATTCTACCGGAACGTGATTGGCGAGGCATATCATATAGAGCACTGCTACCTCAAGATACTAAGCAAAAAGAAAGTACACTGGCATTCAATCGCCTTCTTGGTAGCAACACATCGCCAACTGATAACAAGAGAAGAAGGAAGAAGAAAGTATCATCTCCATATGAAAACTCGTCTGACGAGGATGATGATACATCTTCCGTATCATCCTCAGAATCTTCAGTAGCTAGATATCCTCTTGGTTTTCTCGACGACCCACAAATGACACAGGGAAGGAATAGAAATGTAATGATGGGAGATAAGGTCACAGGCCCAGTCATTTGTTCAACAGTGGCGTTTGTAAAGCCTAGAGAGTTGAAAAACGACCTCAACAAGCAATTTAAGGAGAGATTTGACGGTGAGTTTATACTGTATATATTAGTGCCACATGCTGTTATCATATCTTGCAATCTGCCCGCTCATAATCACTATAAATCTCTATCAAGGTTGGGAGCCTCATAAAAGTCAGAGAAAGTTTATTGGTGCCAAAATTATAGATGGTGTGTACACCTTGATAGATCCAACAGAAAAAGAAGATATTAATCTCAATAGAGTAACTGAAATGGAACGTATCAGGATGCCCCCTTCTCTAACACTATCAAAAATAAGAAGGTGAGTAATGCAATACGAGACATATATCGACTTGATACTGTAATGCTAACAGGGTCATCTTCTTGCAGCCTGAAACAACAAGCACTTGTTGCTTGTGTCCGCGGTAGGATAGAGATCAGCACACTAGCTCTTGCTTGTATCTACTTTGAACGACTGTGCTTAGATTGCCGTGTAGACAAGAGCAATCGACGACTATCATTTGCTGCATGTCTTCTGTTAGCTGCGAAGACCAACGAGTCCAACTCTGTAATTGCCTATGATTGTGGTACAGAATCAAAAAGTGATACAGCAGACTCTCAACTGCTATCAATGACCAGTTTTGTTCGTCCGAATAAGAAGTCTGGAAAGATCTTTGAGAGTTTGATTGTATTCTTTACACATGACTGGTCATTATCTCTGAAGGAGCTCTATGCCGCAGAATGGATAGTGTTCACCTCACTAGGTTTCTCACTAACAGCCAAGCCTTCCGAGGTAGCCTTTCATTTCAAGCGTTTACTGAAGACTCTAGAGTGGAATCCAAGGAGTTACCTAGGAAATGAAATGTACCGTCAATGGCTTGATGCCCTAGCTGCGGAAGCACGTCAAAACGAGAAGAAGAAGCTGAAACGAAAACGTCGAATTGAGCGAAATGAGCGCAAGCTAACTGAATTGTATTCTTCTACCATGCAGCCGCCAGGGATAGGAGAACAAACTCGTCGTAAATCTTCAATTTCAGGCACAGAAGAAGTTCCCTACTCTTCGTCTCGGAGGCATTCTACAGAGTCAATAGTTAGGCCTAGTGTGTCTTCCCTAAGTCAAGTGAGGAGACCAGCATCTGCTTCTGCACAATACTCAGAGCAACCACACGGAGAGGGTAGCCCAGGTAGGAAAGGTGTTAGAGGTATACTATCACGTCTTTCCAGACGAACACCGTCAAGGCACTCTGATTTTGAAATTGGAGTAAATAGTCATGGAAACCTTGATAAGCTATCACCCAAGTCAGAGAGCATGAGACAATCCGTTTCATTTCCTAATTTATCATCATTAGATACAAGAAAAGATGATGTTGTTATCGAGTTTAAGAGCATACACGAGGATGAGCAGGAGATTTTTCATAGTGACGGATCGATTAATAGAGAGGACGATGATGAAGGATTGTTTGTAGTCTAGCAATATAGCCTGACTATTACCTTAATTCAACTAACAACCAGAATGCAATACGTTTCTCTGTACTTTTTACATTCATTCTCTTTCTTCAATTCTTCTTCTTAGTACACCCTCCCTAAATCCTGCTGCATTGATACATGTTTGGAAGACTTAATATTCCATCAGTATACCCACTCAACTTCTTATTGTGTTTGAAAAGGTGAATGTCTTACTCACTTCCATCTCCTTCAGCAACCACCTCCTCGGGCTCCTTTCCAATTAATTTAGCAACCACCGGAGTTAATAATACAGTAGGAGGAAATCGAATTGGACTAGCAGCTTTATGTGCTGCATAGGCAATTGCAAATGTTCCTGCCTTTTCGGAGTTTTCACCAGCACTAATACCAACTTTTGATAACAAACTACCAACATCAACGCCATTATCAACTAATGCATAACATATCGCGAATGATACAATAGCAAGTGGAATTGATGTGGCCAGGTATGCAACACCATACTTTGCTAATAATGATTTAGCACTCTCACCATCATTTGATTTAAGTGATTGAAACAGTCCTGCTTCTAATCCATACTTTTCTGTAGTTTCTTCAACATTATCATTATCTTCTTGAGCGTATATATTGGTATATGTTCGTATATTATTGCAAGGAGTCGGTCTTCTTTGTTGTAGTGATTGGGATATTCTATAATTTTGAGCATGTGATGTGGTTGTTGATATTGTTTGAAATGCACATGATATGTCGAGTATAGCTAACACGGCGACAATTAGTACCAATGAAGGGAAGATTCGTGAGTAGGACGGCATGATGATATGTGATATTATCTTATTCCAATAGGGCCCTTTATTGAGATGAAGAGTTGATAAGAGATGATGATAATGATGAGTTGTCATCAAAATAAATCCAAGTTGAAATCAAATCTATGTATCGTTTTATCGCCATAGCTGTTGAAAGGAAGAGTCTACTTCTATCTACTAGGTAGCGCCTATTATGCATAGTTTAGAGATGCATAGGTGGATGGAAATACCTTGAGCCAGGGCGACAGAACCATTTCAATTCTCTTACGAATCATACATTATGGTTGCAAAATTATGATGAAAATGCTGGTTACACAGGAGATATTATGTTTGTGTCTCTGGTAGTATGCAAATCTAAACTGGTAGTATCGGGACAGATATTTAATTATTTTATTTATTTTCATTTATACGAATACAATGATTTTTTTTTTGTGTAAAGAGCGGGAAAATAAAAGGTTGATTGAGTGTTGATAAAAAATATAGACGCACTTGTGTCAACGTTATTATTAAACAATCATCGACTTTTCATCATTAGTTCTTACATAGTAATCATACCAAACATTAGTAGCATTGCTGCGCATCAACAAGATGAAGAACATTTTGATGTCCATTGCAAGTCTTATTATTCTTCTGGCTAATCCTCAATCTTCATCAGCAACATATACTCCTTGTCCAAATTCTTGTTCAGGAAATGGAGAATGTACAACTCCGTGGGGTGTTTGTGAATGCTTTGCAGGATTTACTGGAGCTGATTGTTCAAGCCGAAGTTGTCCATCGGGCTCTGCCTGGAGTGACATTGCTACAGTAACTGATGTAGCACACAATACAGCTGAATGCTCCAATCGAGGAAAATGTAATCGAGCCACTGGCGATGTAAGTTTGTTTTGTTATTGAGTATTTCTCGTTCTATAACTTTGACCGGAACTGACAGTAGTACACATCAAATTGTTCCCTCACAAAGTGCTCGTGTGAGCCAATGTTTGACGGTAGTGCTTGTGAGAGACTTGCATGTCCAAATAATTGCTCAGGAAGGGGAAGGTGTCTCGATTCCAAAGCATTGGCAAGAACGCAAGATCCTGGCGTCCTCAGAAGTAGTTGTACATCGGCAGATATTTGCACAGATGTAGGTTGTACAGTTCGAGACTACAGTGCTTGCTCTGCAGTACACGTCTACGAAACACCATGGGAGGCTGACAAATTCTTTGGTTGTTTGTGTGATGAAGGATATTCTGGATATGATTGTTCACTTCGAACATGTCAACGAGGAGATGATCCATTAACGACATCACAGAATAATGATGTTCAACTACTTGAATGTCATGCAGACTTTGGAACATTCACTTTGAGCTTCAAACGAGAGACTACAAGTCCTATATCTGTTGACGCGTCAGTAACGGAGTTGACAAACGCCATCAATGCTTTATCATCTGTTGGAGAAGTTGGTGTGTCGTGGACTGGCGGAATCGATAGAGCATGCGTGTCATCGGGAAACAATATCCAAGTCACGTTTCTCCAAGACTTTGGAGATATGCCATTAATAATTCCGGATGGTTCCAATCTTGGTCAAACCTCTGGTGCTGATACACCAATCATTACATCACAAAAAGTTGTTACCGGAGATAAAGAATCTGATTTATGTTCCAATCATGGCACATGTGATGAAGCAACTGGTGTCTGCGATTGTCTCGATGACTGGATGACATCTGATGGATATGGTAATGCAGGAACGAGGGGCGATTGTGGATATCGAGCTTCAGGCACGACCTCGACCTGTCCAGGAGAGCCAGCATGTTTGGGGAAGGGCACTTGCTCAGGACCTCCATCCTATAGATGTGAATGCGAAGCCGGAAGAAGTGGGCCGGACTGTGCCATCATTGATTGTCCTATCGGCAAGAGCTGGTTCTCGTTTCCTACAGCCGACAATGAAGCCCACTCTAATGCAGTTTGTAGTGACATGGGTATTTGTAATCGTGACACTGGCGAGTGTGCTTGTCGACCTGGCTTCGAAGGAAGTGCATGCGAAAGACTGGATTGTCTACAAGATTGTCATGGCAATGGAGAGTGTCTTTCAATGGCAACACTTGCAGAAAAGTATGAATTGAATGGTGATCCGACACCCAAGAGTTATGGAAATGATCTAAACAATCCATTGACTTGGGATGGTGATCAAATCTTTGGTTGTCTTTGCACAGAGGGGCACGAGGCTTACAATTGTTTGGCTGATTCATGCCCAAAAGGAGATGATCCTCAGACACAACACCAACACAATGAAGTACAACAATTATCATGTACTGACAGTAATGATGCGGGATCATTTCATCTTAGCTTTCGAGGTGAACCAGTCAGTGTAACAGCTACTAAAACTGCTGCAGAGCTGGAAACATTACTGAATAGTATTTCAACTCTTGAACGAGTTTCTGTATCATATGAAGACCCTGCAATCTACGTCGGAGCTTCTGGTTTGGATGCCGATGCTTTACAGATCTGTCGATCAAGTGAGGGACTTGTGAATATCGAATTCCTATCACCCACGGGCAATGTTCCTGAACTAGTCATTTCAAACACTGTTGATATTGATGGTGATCTTACCATTGTGACAATTCAGGATGGCAATAAGGAATATATTGATTGTTCAGGTCGAGGACTATGCGACCATACCTCTGGCTTATGCAAATGCTTCACTGGATTTGTCAGTAGTGACGGACAAGGCAATATTGGGTCTCGCCGAGACTGCGGTGCCAAGAATCCATACGAGTGGGATGCTTGAATAGTTTAAAATAGATTTTTGATATGAACCCCTGTAAAATAGGTATTCATTCCAAGTAACCTATGTAACATTACGCCTCGTCTTGCCGTGACAGTATACTTAGTGAGAAAACGACAGAATCCTTTTTTTTCCACTTTGAACTCACTGACGTTGTGTTGATCATATATATCTAATTGAGGCCGCCCCAGAGGTTACCTCTTATTAGTAGCAATATATACATTGGACGGCGGCAGCAGTATACATCATATAGTGGGGAGAAGATAATAGTGAAATAAATGATCAATTAAGTGCAGTAGTACCAAGAGTTACCACTGAACACAACACATAACTACTCATAATAAATTTGAGAAGTGACATTATTCAAGAGAGTATACTTATAAATATTTATACATTATATACGACAGAAGTGATGACTATTGCAAGTACTTTGAAATCGAGAGAGGCTGCAAAGGCTGCAAAAGATTCTACTGCTATGCCGCCACCGCCTTGTAAGTTGTCATCAAATGCTACATCAAAATCTACAATACAGCCTTCTGGGAAGATAGCTTCAGCTGCTTCCAATACAGTGGCAAAAACAAAGTTGGGTACGCCCTCTCCATTATTATCATCTACAGTATCAGCTCAACCGACTTCCACTACTGCAGTTGCCAAAAAGACCGTATCAATTTCAGTACCCTCAGCTACAACCAAAAGGACAATATCAGCAACAGTCCCTCAGCCAGTTCTATCATCTACAATAGCAACTACCAAGGTTTCTACTACTACCCGTGTTGCACCTAAATATGTTGTAAAAACTCCTGCTACTACTACTTCAACAACTGTAACAAGACCAGTTATGAGTCGACAACCAATAGCAGCAGCACCCAAACAACAAGTAGTAGTCCCATCCCCCGTAACAAGTACATATCACTATACACAACAACATACAACACCAGAAACATCAGTTGGATACACAAAAAAGAAATCAGGACATCCCCTCCGTCGTGGCAAGTGGACATCCGAGGAAGAAGCATATGCAGCACGATTAATTCAAGAATTCAAATCAGGACTACTACCTTTGACAGATGGTACGACACTACGGAACTTTTTATCCAAGTTATTGAATTGTGATCCCATGCGTATATCAAAGAAATTTGTTGGTAATAATTGTATAGGGAAGCAGGTTTTCAGGAGGAGGGTTGCTGATATTAATAGATTGAATAAGGAACAGATTTGTCAATTAAGAGTTGAGTTGGGCGAGTGAGTAATCTTAAATGTGTTTTGCTCTGTTGTTTTGATACTTTATACTTATGCAGGTTTATATTCTAACATGGAAACTCTTCTTGGTTCAGACTTGAAAGGAGATTCTTTGATCGAGTTGCACAAACAAATCGAGTGAAAGCACCAGGAATATTGGGTACATTGACAACAGGTATTCCTACTGCAAATCCTAATATCATGAGGGTTGAAAAAGTTGAAACACAACCAACTCCGCCATGGTTGCAACCACCAAAAAATTACAAACCAAAGGGTAAGTTTGCCGAAAAGACGGCATTGGCCAAGGCGGCAGCAACTGCGGCTGCTCGACCCCATCCTACTTCTCGACCTACTGCGACTGCAACACAGAAGGTTACAGTCTCATCTACAACACCATTGGGTGATTCCAAATCAAATATGGAAAAAGCAATGGAGGTAATAACAAGATCAGGATCTTCATTGAATCGTCTTACAGAATCTACCGAGGATTCAAGTATCCCAAGATCTGAATCGGCTCTTGAACAATTGGCACGGACTGCTTCTGGTAAGTACAGTATGAGATGCATACTTGTTAATGATACACTTTCATGCTAATCTAAGTTTTCATGTTTGTTTATAGCTGCAAAGTTTGTTGAAGATATTGTCAATGGAGAAGAAGACACAGAAGTTCCAAATAAGAAACTATCAAAATCATCAATACAGGGAAGCTTTGAAGCACTAATGTCCATGGATATACATTCAGTGGAGAACTTGGTTGAGCTGGCAGCAACATCCAATTCATCCGCCATCCTTTCTGAGTTGAATAAAACCTATTCTGATGCTGGAAAGGGCACTAGCTCGAATAACTTATCAAATCGGATGGAATCATTTATCAAATCATTATCTACAGCAAACTTACTCAAGTCTGGCTTGGATTCACAGCAAGCTATTGGGAGCTTACTTGGTAGTACTAGTAGCTTTTTCGATGGAGGTAAGTAAAAGGTTATCTATGCTTGTGGCCACTGTCTTATATGAATGGTACTAATCCCACTCTCTACTTCTACCCAGATAAAATCTCGGGTCGGAATGAATCATCAACCGGATTTTCACAGCTAAGAGCAGCCGACGGACTTGCTAATGGACCGCATGATAGTGTTGGCGACTTCCTAAGCTTGGTTGCATCGGGTGATATACCACACCAAGATCCAAATCTATTACAAGTACCACTACAAAAGGTTATGCAACAAGCTGGGATCTCAAAGTTGGGCTCTAAACGAAAGTTATCACAACAACAATTATCAGCACTTGCCTCTCATCTTGCAGGATCCATAAACAACTTATCCGAAGCCGCCGCTGCTGCTGCAACAGGAGCTACCCAATCAAAGAAGAAGAAACAAAGGAAAAGGAAGTAACAGCAACAGCAGGGTTGTACACACACATATGATACTGCTACGAAATGTACATTATTGTTATCAATCTAAGATAAGCTAGGCACTCTTTTGTACTACTACAACATACTACCACATATTATTGGAATATACGAAATGTACATTATTGTTATCAATCTAAGATAAGCTAGGTACTCTTTTGTACACTATGACATATATCTATTGGAATATATCTTCAAAGACTATCGTTTCAGGTTCACTGTCAGGCACAGCTGTCAAGCGATTTAATTGTAGACGTCGAATCTCAGTGTGTTCCGTAGGTATACTCTTGGTGACATTAGCCCACTCCATTGCCAGTTTGTCTCTCCTCAAGAGTATTTGTTCAGCAATGCGTAATGGTTCTATTTCAAGTGGAGGATTGCTTGATACTTTCGTTTCGTCACTCTCTTTATCAGTGTTTTTACTTTCATCATCTCTAGCCATTAGTATGGGACTACCAAGCATGAGCTCCTCTATAAAATCATCCCCCTTTCCATACCATTGACTGCCAACAAAGAGACTCTCTATTCGTTCTCGATAAAAGGTAGAGAGGAAGATTTGGCATGCCATGTTTTGAACAACATCTTCTCCAACAATAACACCATCCTCACTCGTAAGTAAATCGACCACAGCTTGCTGAGTTATCAGATTATATAGCAAATCGAAGTTCCCTCGCCTCAGTGGCGAAGGGGCTACAGCATCATCACCATACCGAGGATCCATGTTTATGCCAATATTCATGTACATGGTTGATGGTCTATCGAATGCATATGGCGATGAAGATTCTTCTTCATTATTTCTAGCTTCAATACTACTCTTTGTGATTGCGTCATCAGTACTACTGCCTTCCTTCGTGCTTGTGACATCTTTTCGTTCTTTTGCATTCAGCCAATAAGAAGCAAAAAGTTGTTGCCCCATGTCAGCTATACGCTCAAGATCCAATGTCATCTCCTTAGCTAACTGTTCCCGTACACTTAATATTCTTGCACATAATCGAGCAGGTTCAATATCAATATCAAATTCTGAATACTCTCTATGACCAAGTGAAACCGGTGTCTTAATCATTAATACTGTATCAGGTTGCTCAAGTAGATGTATAAAGAAGGAATCCCACTCTGGAAATATTGTTGTATTCAATGCAGCTAAACCATGATAATTCAAAAGCTTACTACCAAGTCTTTTATCATTGGCGAGGAAAGCATCTTCAGCTCCTGGTTTATAATCATCATCCTCTTCCCAATAATTATTAAGGGTTATAGGCTTAACAAAGCTATCTAACCACTTGACTGTATGCAAATCTCTTGTACTTGCAAGTAAAAACATGAAAGATTGTATACACCGTTGTGAGATAAATGAACGAAGATCTTGAACTTCTGTTTCATCTATAGATATATCATCATCGTCACTATCTTCATCATTACTTGCTGTTGCAGCTAAACGAGTGTATTGATTATAAAGGCGATGTTTCCATGCAGTGACTTGATGGAGATGATGTGATGGTGCATTTTTCAGGAAAGCATACTTTTGCTGCCGCTTATACAATACTTGAAAAGCTGAGCCTACAGGAAACGCTAGGAACAATATGATAATACTATTAGCCCATGCAATCATGGTGGCTATTTGCTAGATTGCAATATATTAGAGGACAAAGACACATGATAGATGTCAAGATAAAGATACATACAGAGCTAGAGACGACAAAAGGATACGGTATCCTTTTGTGGATTTCAGGTAGTTTTACTGTCTCAGATGAAAGAGGTTGATATTGAATTGCAACTCTACTCGCTCATTCATTTCTTTTTGTAATAAGTAAGTATGTATATGTGGTAATTGTTTGTTTGTTTGGTTAGGAAAAGAAAGAGGTTGTTGATTGGTGGGGGAGTCTAGATTACGATTTATTGGAATTAATAAAAGAGATAAAAGATTCGACAGTCAAGTATTTAATCTATTTTAAGCTAGATTATTTTTGACAATGGATGAAGAACCTCCCCATAGCGTAGCAACGTGGGAAAGTATTCATTCCAATGCCCCTTGACTTGTCTTGTATTTTTTTAGCGTGTGCGTGAGTGTGTGTGTGAAGAGTGTTGAATCTCTAGATATTGGGAGAAGAGGGAAGTGTACTTATAAGGTTGATTACAGTCTGCTATTAAGGCCAGACTAAATCATGCACAGCCTCCCCTCAACTATATCAATCTCTTCCTTGAATTAGAAGAAATCCGAAAGAACATCGTCAATAGTATCAGCCGCAAGAGCTTGCTGGACCTCAACTTCTTGATTACCCCCACTTGGGGCAGTAATTGCCTTAAAGGCAAGGTCACTGGGATTCATATCCGGTAAGAACATGGAACCAGAGGAACTATTCTGATCGTCACTTGCGTCATCATCAGTTGATACGAACCAACCATAGGATGGCCCATCGACTTCTTCCTTACTAGCACCACTCTCAAGGTGGGGTAAGGAAGTAGCAGAAACCGTAGCCGGCATCTTGGGTAAAGAGGGAAAGGCCATATCCTGTAGCTCTCGGACTTGGTCATTAAATTTTACAGTAGACGTATTAAACCGAGGTGACGGTGAAATGACAGAGGGGCTTAGTACCTCACTGACGACCGTTCCTTCGGCAAGGGCAGAAGATAAACACTTGTACGACTTCTGCCTACTAAAGGAAGTCGAGGTTGATGTTCGGGCCTTTTTGGTGGATGGTTGTTGATCCAATTCAAGAGGAGGGGCAGTATCATCATAACATGCCTCCATAGGATGATCAGCAGTGGCGGCACCGTTGACCATAATATCTTGAGGTGATTCATCTGTGGATGTCTCGGCTATGTCAGCAAATATACCTGACAAAAACGCAGATCCATAGGATGCTAGAAATTGTTGACTCTTGGGGGATGAAATATGAGCGGCTGTCCTCTTAAGGGATGATGATTGGATGTGTGAGGGACTGCCGTTCAGGGTGGTTGAAGTGTTGGTGGTATTGGTTGTACTTGTGGAATCGATTTTATGTATGGTGGTATATTCCATGGCGGTATGTTTATTATCTTGATGTTGTGTTGCAGCTAACATCGATGATGCAGCTCCCAAGCAAGAGTTGCTTGACCAGCTGTCATCGTTGCTACAACTAGTTGTAGTGTTGTTATCGGCTCTAGACTGAGGACTCATGCTATATTATCGTGCTGAGTATCAATTCAACAGTGTAGAGCGCCAAGTAAACACACAACTCTTCACCACGATTATTGTAGATCGTGACAATGAATTGGCTCTTAACAGGAGGGTATTATATCGATCTTGGATATTGCTATTGTAAAGGTTGCATTCTAAACCCTACCGCAAAAGAGTGAGATCAATTTGTTAGTGGTTTTATTAGTAGTTGTTAGTAGGAGAGGAGCCGTAGTAAACTTTATGAAGAAGAAAGCAGATTTTTTTGCTTGCGTGGCGTGAAGAGGACGTAAAAAAATGAGAATCACTATAGCCTGCGTTTGCGCAAAGGGCAAGTTTTTGAGGTGTACCGAGGGTTTATTGGCGGCCTATAGTTACTGACGTATGAGTAGTTCTATCGCCATAATAAAGATGTCGTACTGGTACTCTATGAGACAATGAAGCTTCAACCATTGGTTGAACTACATAGAGTAGATGCAGGCGACTGAATAATAATAGATTGAGTGGGAGTAATATGCTTGTTTCAACTGGGGAGTTGTAGTCTTGATCATTGAGCACTTCATAATCTACAAAGCAGATCATAGGTATCATAATCTACAAGCAGATCAATCATCAGTTGGCTGATCGTGGAAATATGACAGCTTCATCTTCTCACTGGGATCCTTTGGGATAATCATTTGTAGAATCTTGCTAACTATATGCATGAATAGTTGAAAGGAGGAGACAAAAGAGTATATATTAACACGATTCTACGACGTGGTGTAATCCTGCACAGTACTTGAAGAATCTGCAGTAAAATGACGAGACTGAGGGATACTTGTTGGAGTTGTACATACAATACATATTAGGTTTCTTAGAAACATCCTAAACAGTTTGGTTTTCAGCCCAACCTCAAGCCAACCAAACGAGTGAAACTTTTCCCAATTGGGGCTCATTAAGAAGTAAAATGGTCGCGACTACAAACGAGAAGAGAACTCCCATCTTACATTGTCCAAGCCTCTTTACTCATTAGATACATATAGCCTACTTTAGCTCATTAAGTTCGAACCTTGGTCAAACAATCATCTCGACTCCCTTTGAACACTCCTCTCGACTCCATATCATTGTTAACTTAATATTGGTCTTCCTTCCTCTGATAATCTAGTTGCAAAGTGCGATAACTGTCTCATTTGCTTGTATGCATGACCTATCCCTCCAAGTAATGGACCCAGACTCAATAATATGATTAAGCTCACTGCTAATGCCGCTACTGCATCGACGATTTCTGGCTGTCCCATTTGAAGTATATACGATAGACCCGCTGCTATCAGAACTGCGGTACTTCGAAGTGTATCAGCAAACACATGCTATTTGTTGGATATTGGTATGTACGAAAATAGAAGATTGATGCAAAAAACACAATGTAAGCAAGTAGCCGCTGGCATAACAAAGAAATATACAATACGAAAACCAAATGCACTTCACACCTACTTACCGTGTATGCACTGCACATGTTCAGATTGACCTCCTGAGTATTGTTTATGATCTCCTCTTCTTGACTTGATGCTTGATTCTCTTCTGATATACTACTATAACTTTCTCTTGTTGATATTTCATCACTATCCAAACGAGTCAAGTCTACCTCAGACCGTATCTCTTTTAAACTGTCAGCATATTGATTATGCAATGATCCATCATAGGCAAGCATATATCGATGTCTATCTTGGTCAATAACTGCAAATCCAAACGCATGCTTCGCTCTTGCAAAACAAGTCACATTGAGTATATCTAATGCGAGATTCAGTCCAGAGAAGAAGAACATGACACCTATGTCCGGCTCATCATCCATTGTTGACTTTGACGTGCCATCATCTTCACTATCATCATTATACTCTGAACTTGATAATGTATCCCATGCATCCACTGTAATGTATATTGTTAAACCAATCAATGTCATGACACTACACAGCGGTGGTAATATCTCAAGCCATAAACGTTGCCGTGTACGATTTAATCTTCGTATTTCCTTCTCAACATCTGATAGTGTTTTATCATCATCATTCTCTTGGAGTGATTTGTTCTTAATCTTTTCTGCATATGAATTAAATAGATATGTTAATGAATCGACAACCATTGCCGAGGAGTCTCCTACCATTGCCTGACTCCTTGCCACAAATATAGCTACAAACATTTGACCTATTGCAAATATTGCAAAGGAATAGAATGCTACATTCTGTTGATGTGGATAGTCATTGAAGAAAGTTGTTCTTAGCAATACAAAGATATGTTTGATTATATACTATTAAACACACAATGTACTTACCAAAAGATATACATTACTCGGTACGTTTGATGTTCCTTTATTCACATTCACACCAGCTTCTACAGCAACGAGAGCTTTATCGTCATCGCTGTTTGACTTTGATATATTGGGAGCGTGAAGTAAGGAATATGAAGGTGTATTATTATTATGTTTACACATTGTATGTTGACGAAGAACAAGTACACAATATGACAATAGTAGAAAGAAGAAGGAGGAATATTGAGGAAATTCAACTAATATGTATCGAAGCAGAAAAAAGTGAAAGCAAAGTACAGTAGACTTACACGGAGATCAGTTGGCTTAGACATCATAGGATAGAATAAGAAGAAGGAATCAAAGCATGCTACTAGCATGCGCAGAAGTTGTTGAGATGAAGATCTATCAACGTAATTTTCACGTGGGTAAAAGTCCTTTTTGGGTAACAGCGGTATCCGGTTGCCCCTGATGTGCTGCCTTCTCAGAGTGTTTTTAGTTGTGTGATTGGGCGGCGGCGTGCTTTATTGTATTGATTGACCTACATAATAAAGGTATTATCATGGGATTTAGCGGTGCAGAAGCATTCAGAGGAACGTCGGCTCCGTCTTTAAAGACTGAGGTTTCAGGTGAGGGCGGCAAGAGTTTTTTGCAATACATTTTTGTTTGTATGTGGTTGATGATGTTCTTTATGATTTGTTTACTTAACTCATAATATTCCTTCCCATTACTTGCATTCATACCCTAAATGAAGTAACCTCAAACTCCAACCGCGTTATACTTGATTCTGAAGAGCTTAATGCTGCTTCAACGGTAAGTGATATGATGTGTCATAATATTTTACTATTATTAAAATATTATGTTTATGCAAGTTCTTATTAACATCTTATACTATTTACACCTCCTTAATTGCAGGCTTTCAATTTATGTTGTGGAGAGGCCTATGCGCGCTTTACTGAATTAAAGCGTCTCAAAGTTCACCCTGGAAATATGACGAAGGAAAGGGATAGTGTAAGTGAAACTTACTTATTTTGCAAATAAATTTATATTATGTTTATGTGGGTATTTGTGTGCTATTTAATTCGTCTCATATTACTTGGACATTTCTATTTCAATTGCTAACCTTACTTATTCATTTATATTATAATAATGAATGGCTGATGCAAAAAAAAAACACTGAAATATACATACACTTACTTGACACAAAAAGGTTGAAAGCTGCTCAGCAAATGTATACAATGGTATTCAAAGTTCATGCTTATCGCAATATGAGGCGGTAAAATCATGTTTAAGTGATAATCCAGATGAATGGGCTAAATGCGCTGCAGCAAGGAGAGAATTAGAAGTATGCTCTGTTAAGAATGACCTCGGCGAATTAAAGAAATAGAGAAGAGGTGTTGTGTGGTATTGACGAGGCCATCATCAGTACACTAAAAAATGGAAAATTGTAATAATAGGGTAAGCTTGGGTTTGTGCTGGATGTAGTACTTTGTTCCAATATTGAAACAAAGAAGCAGTTGCATTAACTGATAAAGACAGCAAAAAAATAAAGAATAGAGAATGAAAAAGTTCTGAGCACAGCAAGTGAATGGATAACTAGGTAGCTATACTGCCAAAGGGAAGATTCTAGATCTAAACAACTTGGTAACTGGTGTAGTATGCATAAAGCTAATTCTGGAGTATTAGGCAGGCTACTTAACTCATTCATACATAAGTTGATGAGCAAGGGCCTAAAACGGGTTTTCTAAGGGCCTTGAATCGAATCTTATCCAAATTGACAAAAAGTCAAACAGAAAAACAAAGCTGTTGGCGCATGAGTATGGGGGAGATTAATAAGCAGCAAGTAGAAGTGACGATGCTATAGACTCCTTTATTATATGTACTGATAATTGATTGTTGAAATATTATATACGATGGTATCACTACGCGTATCAATACAGTCGGTAGTGATGTTTCTATTGACATTGACATCTTCAATATGCTTCTTCAGTAATATCAACCAAGTTTCTGCTCGTAGTATCGACTCATATGCAGGCTTCCAACACTCGATATCATCTCCAGTATCATTTGGTAATTCATTATTGAAACAAAATACATATTCATCACATCATGTGTCATCTCATACTGTATTGCAAAACTCACACATACGAAAAGGTAGTGTCAAATTCTCACAATCTATTGCAAATAAGGCATCTCGTATACCAAACAACAATAATTTGCATCCCTTTCTTCAGTCTAAAACTGCGTTATATGTAGAAACAAAAGAGCGCGAAGAGGTTGTTATAGCTGATACAGCAGATATTGTCAATGGTCATACAGATACACCTAAAATATCAGTGAATGGAGATGATAATGTACCAATCAATACTGAAGAAGAGGAGAATACTTCATTAGTTGAATTCTTTGAACGTATATTTGAAAAAGAATCATTTGGTGCATTATCCCATGATAGTCATGTCAATGGTGCCAATGGTGATAGTAATAGCAGTTCATCGACACAGAATACTGATGACACCTTATCAGATATACAAAAGTCTATTGAAAGGATTCAATTAAATGCAGGATCAGAAGATATATTAGATTTAACAGTTGACTTTGCTAAGAATATTACACAGAATGCAGTTAATGGTAACGGCGAGAGTACGAATATTGATAACTTGGCTAGTGCATCAAGTGCCTTTGAAGATATACCCACTGAGATTACAAATTCAATTACAGAGTTATTTCGTCAACTCGAGGTTGCACTTGATGAAAGCTTTATGGAAGCATGTGAGGAGATTGCATTTTATGATGTTCAGGGTGTAAAGTCAGATAGGGATGTAGTACCCGGTCCTAAGAGATTACTCGAGGAAGATTATGAAAGAATGAGAAGGGAGGGAGAAGAAGAGCGGAAGAGGAAGAAGAAGGAAATGTCACAACAGTTAGGCGAGATGAGGAAGACTGGTACCAACGCAACTGATTCAGTTGATGGGAAGACATATATGGATGAAATTGCAGTCACAAGTAAAAAGATGAAGACGGCGGAGATATTGAAGAACTTGAATGTTGCACCCATCTATTATTCTGTTGCTCTTGGTCTGAGGTGGATTAAAAAAGCGTCCGCTCCACCTTTGGCTGCTCTATATTTCCTCAAGGGTGCTTCATACCCTGTTAAATGGAGAGAAGGCAGGACTAGGAGAAAAGCAGCTAGGAAAAGGTTGTTTGGCAGTCGATCATCATCCGCTGATACTGATGTAAGGACAAAGACATTTGGCGACGAGCAAATTGCCGATGAGGAGTTTATTCAAGGTTGGAAGCGTACTGGTGAAATTGCTGCCAAGGGGAAACGAGGTAGAGCACTGGCCACATTTCGCCGTTCTTCAGAAATTTGGTTCTACTTTAGTTCCTTCTACATTAAGGATATGTGGATATTGAAAAACTACAATAGTGGAAGGTGGTCCAAGGAGAGATTTCAGGAAGAACGAGGAAAGTTGGGAGGACAATTAACACAGAATTTATTAAGACTTGGTCCGACCTTCATTAAATTGGGCCAGATCTTCTCCACTCGTATTGATATTGTTCCCAAAGAGTACATTGAGCAATTGAAGCTTCTACAAGATGATGTGCCTGCCTTCTCGGGGTCAAAAGCGGTAGAGATTATCGAGACTGAGTTAGGCAAACCGATTGATGAGTTATTTGATTCCTTTAATACCGAACCGTTGGCTGCCGCTAGTTTGGGACAAGTGCATATTGCAACAAAAGGAGATAAAACATTTGCAGTTAAGGTTCAGCGGCAGTTTCTAAGAGAACTGTTTGATGTAGATTTAGGCCAGTTGAAGCGTTTGGCTGGATTTGCAGATGCTGTCGAGTTGACATCCGAAGGCGGTATAATGGACGCCAATACACAGCGAAGTTGGGTTAGTGTGTACTTTGAAATGAAGAGGTTACTGTATGAAGAAATTGACTACATGAAGGAGATCCAGAATTGTAATCGTTTCCGAGAGAACTTTAACAAGCCGAAATTTGCACATATCAGAGCGCCTGAGACATACCCGGAGTTTACGACAGATAAAGTGCTCTGTATGGAGTATTGCCCAGGCATAAAGATCACCGACACCGAGAACATTATAAAAGCAGGCCTCAATCCAGCTGATATCAGTAAAAAGTCAGCAGAGTCATTTCTAGAGCAGCTTTGTCGCCATGGCTTCTTCCACTGTGATGTAAGTGTGTACATGTTTTATCTCTCTCTTTCATTACTTGTTTGTGCACCCCTGCTTATCTTCATTTCTTTCTCTCTTTAGCCCCATCCAGGTAATGTAGCAGTGGAAAGGTTGCCTAATGGAGAAGCTGGATTGATCTTCTATGACTTTGGGTGAGTTTGAGTATCATACATTGTGTATTCGTTTGTATATTATTTTGCGTTCTCCTCATCCACCAATATCATCACGTCGGACAGAATGATGGATGAGTTTGGATCTGTCGAAAGAAAGGGTCTTGTGGACTTTTTCTTTGCCCTTTACTATGATGCCGATGCCAAAGATGTTTGTGATGCATTAGAAAGGTTGGGAATGCTAAGAAAGGGAGTGGATCGTATCTCTGTTGAAAAAGTTGGACAGGACTTCATCGATCGATTCCAGGATACAATGAAGAGTGGAGATCAATGGGAGGCTGATCTACCAGCAGAAGAGAAGAAGAAGATTAATAGGCAGAGACGTAAGGAGTTGGGTGAGGAATTCCTTTCAATGAATGCCGAGTCACCCTTTATCTTTCCACCGACTTGGACATTTGTGCTGAAGGCTTTCTTCACCTTGGACGGTATTGGTAAAATCCTTGATCCAAAGTATGATCTGACGAGGTTGACTGCACCATACTTAAAGGAACTACTTGACTTGAAAGACGGTAATGCCTTCAAAACAACACTATCACGAGTGTTAAAACGGACTGGTTGGAGACCTGTTGATATCAACATGGCTGTTACTCAACCACGACGAGTTGGAAAGATTGAGGGCGTAGTGACAAGGCTTGAGAAGGGAGAACTAAAACCTCGAGTTCGTGCAATGGAGGTAGAACGAATGATTGAGCGCAACAAGGTTGTTCAATCCAACATTTTCAGTGCAGTACTATCGTGTTTATGTCTCAACTCTGCAGTATCATTGGCAACACTAGGCCAGAATATGGTTGGAGTCAAGCCACTAACGAAAACATTCTTTGCGGCAGCAGTAATGTTCGGAGTAAGAGTTCCATACGGTGTATTTGTAAAGCTACGAAAGCTAGATGAATATAATGCACGATTTGGTGTCGGGTCCAAATAAGAAGTTATGTATGATGAAAGAATGTGTGAGAAAGTAATGCACTGTACTTGTAGATTATCGCTAAGCAGGCTAAGTAAATCCTTTTAATGTTACTTACTCGTAGCCGCTAATCTATAGTCTAGTCTATACCATCATGAGTTAGCTTGATTAGTAACTCGATCATGGGATGATTGCTTTTGCTTTACTATATCGACTATAAATCTGGCACATTGCTACCCAAAGTAACACCACATACGTAGCTCCAGTCTTTACAAACTTTTTAGGATCATGGAACAAAGTAAATGGCCACGGACACTCATCAAACATTCCGCCTTGTTGCTTTGGTATCTGAGGATTGGAATTATATGAATTAGATATAAGGATATCAATATCATCATCACTACTTCGTTCTATAACAGTACTTGCCTTTAATATTGTAGATTTTATAAAGTTGACTAATGTAATTGATAGAACTAGGAATGATAGCCTTCTAGTAGTTGCCACCACAGCAATAGAATGCATTACATTATGCATATTATTAGTTGCAGCTTTAGTTGCTCTTCTCTTATCATTTTCTGCATAGGATACCAATGTACGACATCCTAATCTGTTAGTGTTGCTATTTCTATTCTTATTCACTCTATTTATACGTATTCCGTGCAGTCTTTGATGTATGGCGTTTAGTTCTTCACTTGAAGATGATTCAATTTGTTCATTACTTGTTGATGCATGATTTTGTAGTTTTATATGTTGGTAGGATACGCTGTGGTATCCTAGCGTATTATATCGATGAACTGGGAGAGCATTGCAGCTTAGAGCTTGATATATCAATATGCCGAGAGCTTGATATATCATCATCACCCCTCTACTATTTTGACTTTTCATCATCAACAATCAACTGCTTAATCAACTCTCAAATTTACTCTATAAACTAAATCACACAGTCTGGCCGTCACACCACAACTCATCATAGTAATTTTTTTTCACCACACTCGTCAACTCGTCATCTTGTCAATCGCCTCTCTATTGTATTGTATCTATACTATTATATTATAATAATGAGAATCTACGCGGCATCAATAGCAGCTTATTTAGCATATGCAGCAAGTTCTGCATCAGCCTTCTCGCCATCTCATCTTGGTAGTAGTAGTAGTAGCGTTATTGGTCAAAGATCAGTCCCAATCTCAACTTCAAGTTCCAACACTGCTTTAGCAACAGCATCTCTTAACTCATCAGTCGACCCTGCAATAGCTGAACTATACAAACGTCGTCCTCGTCCTGAATATATACCTGGTAAAATTTCCGATCCAGATTATGTACGTATCTTTGACACTACATTACGTGATGGTGAACAATCTCCTGGGGCTACATTAACCTCCTCTGAAAAGTTGGAAATTGCACGTAATCTAGCCAAGCTTGGTGTTGATATTATCGAGGCTGGTTTTCCAATTGCATCACCAGATGATTTTAATGCAGTACAGCAAATTGCAAATGTCGTCGGAAGAGAAGTATTCGATGACGGGTACGTCCCTGTTATTGCTGGATTGTCTCGTGCTAATGAAAAAGACATTCAAAGAGCATGGGATGCAGTGAAAGGTGCCGAGCGACCACGTGTTCATACCTTCATTGCTACTAGTGATATACATATGAAGAGCAAGTTGAATAAGACTCCAGATGAGGTTGTTGAAATTGCAATAAATGCTGTAACATTTGCAAAGAGTTTAGGTTGCGACGATATTGAATTCAGTCCCGAGGATGCTGGACGGTCTGATCCAGAGTTTTTATACCGCGTCTTAGGAGAAGTTATTAAGGCAGGTGCAACAACGTTAAATATCCCTGATACTACTGGATGGAATATGCCTTGGGAATTTGGTGATCTTATTAAAAAATTGAGGGATAATGTCCCAGGTGCCGAGAATGTTGTGTTTAGTACTCATTGTCAGAATGATTTGGGATTAGCCACCGCCAATAGTTTATCTGGTGCATTGAATGGTGCAAGACAATTAGAATGTACAATCAATGGTATCGGCGAACGTGCTGGTAATGCAAGTTTGGAGGAGATTGTTATGAGTTTAGCACTTAAAGGAGATGAACAGTTTGAGGGCGGACCAGGCACCGGCAAACTATACACCGCTGTCAATCCAGTGTACATCACACCCACATCTAAAATGGTTTCCGAATATACTGGTATGAAAAGTCAACCACACAAGGCAATTGTGGGTGCCAATGCATTTCAACATGAGAGTGGTATCCATCAAGATGGTATGATCAAGGATAAATCGACATACGAAATTATGACTCCTGAATCTATTGGACTTATGCGCGGTGAGTCCCAATCTGGTGCAGGTATCGTCTTGGGTAAGCACTCTGGTCGTAATGCCGTGGGTACACGTCTACGTGAATTGGGATATGATTTAGACCTTGATAAGTTGAATGCAGTCTTTGCCCGGTTTAAGGAGGTTGCCGAGAAGAAGAAGGGTGGATTAGATGACGATGATCTTGAAAGTTTAGTAAGCGACCAGGCAGGATCGGTTAATGAATTGTGGAGAGTGACCGGGTTACAGTCTACTACAGGTATGTCTGGTATCCCCACCGCTACAGTGAAGATGATGGGACCAGATGGTGTGGAACGATTTGTTAGTGCAACAGGAACTGGGCCCGTGGATGCTGTTTACAAAGCAATTGATCAAATTATGGGAGTGTCTGTTACTTTAGAGAGTTATTCAATGAATGCTGTCAATGAAGGTATTGAGGTAAGTTCTTGTTTGTTATTACTTTGATCTTTGGTTCTCATTGCATTGGATGTTCATCTAATGCTATACCTTACTCTAATTTACAGGCCCTTGCAAGTACCAGAGTGGTGATTGTTCCCTGTGCCAACGGCCCGAACGACAGTGTTGTAATGGATGCGCAATCAAGTGCCCTAAAGGAGAAGAAGTTTTCAGGATCTGGCTCGGACACTGATATAATTACATCGTCGGCACGAGCATACACTTCTGCATTAAATAAGCTTTTATCGTGGCACATTAGACGTTCATCGAACCTTAATGACAATGATACATCTGGGACGGGAGATGCTGTTGCTGTAAATGGCGAGGCTCCTTCGGTAGTTTCTGCTTAATAATAATATCTAGAATTGAAGATGAGTTAAATCAAAAAGAAGTCTCTCCTTATGCACTTATCTTCTCTGTACCTATACATAATAGAGAAAAAAGATGAAACAGACAGCATCACAACAATTGTATTGATGGGATTGTATGATTATTTTATCATCTATAATTAAGGAACAAATGACTACACATCCCCATCAAATTGAACAAACAGAATACAATTTCTAATACAGGTTTCCTATCATCAATCCATCACATCCCCACTTCAACTTGCTGGTAGAATGACTCTACTTGCTGGAAGAAGAATGGGTAGTGTTTCCACTAGGAGAAGTATAGGTTGAACTTCCACTTCCTGAGTTGTAGTAGGTAGACCCATTATCATTACTATAGTAGTAGCTTTATTGCAGTATAATTTGTTTGGAAAGTAAAGCAGTGATACAATCATAAGTTAGTGGTATCATGGTGGTATGTAACAATAACTAGCCGTAAACAATCAACAAAAAAACTTCTTCTTACCTTCCATTACTATTTGAGTAATGATAACTACTTCCACCACTTGAGTTGGTACCCCCGGGGGTGTTGTAGTGATTTCCTTGACTATTGGTTCCTGAACGAGGCATGATTAGTGTTGTTGGTAGGAAAAGGAGGGAGGTGTCTGAAAAAGATATGGGGAGGAAATAATTGATGAGGATAGGACCTTGATACAATATAAGAAAATCCTCAAACAATAATATCAATCCGTTTCCCTTCACCGTAAGTCATCCGAGGAGTAGGGACAATGACAAGAACCAGCGTGTCAAGTTCCAGTGCACCTAAACATATCTTTTGTCAACATAATAATGTACCTCACACACGGCCATCCCCCGACGAGTATTGCAACTATCCAATCAAATAATATCAATCCGTTTCTCTTCAACCTTATGCCATCCGAGGGCAAGTAGGGACATATATATATTTCAGCTATCAAGTTCCAGTGCACCCAAACATATCTTTCTAATATCCAACAAATATGCAAACCACATGGCCACCACCCGACAAAACCCGCAGCAAAATGAGGAGACATGATAGTACTAAGTGCCGTAAACATAGGATTCGATAGTCCTTTGTCAACCTCCGCCAAAGCCGCCACTCACCTAAACTTCTTATGGAATGCGGGGTAATCAATAGATTTTATGAGCACCTGATGTGGGATTTGTGTAGGCATTGGCCCATAGGGGGGCCGGGGGGTGCCCCCCGGAAAGTCATACTGGGGGGCGGTCAAATTGGCAATATCGTACACCAATATGGGTACTTTACGGGTACAAATGACGTATATATGGGTACAAATGTCCATATTTGTATTCAAATTGTGCCCCCCTAACTCACGGGGGGATTTACGGGGGCTAACCCCCCGGAATCGACATTTGCTCCCCCCTATGGGCCAATGCCTAATTATGTGCATTTTTTGTGTGCGCTCATGCGCTAATCCGGCAAGCCTAACTGTAACAGAGGAATTAGTAATCAGATACCTTTTCCAATGACACCTTTTTATTTTTGAGGCAAGGGGAGTGGTGAAGACAAATTATTAACAAATAAACCAAGAGGCGCCCTGTATATTGTCTTGTTGCATTTAGAGAAGTGTATAGAGTAGTTCAGAGAAGAAGGAGATATCATACCCTGCCGAGTTTGGATCAGTAGTTCGGGATTTATCTCCTGGCGAAAAGACGGCAACAAAATGTTTATATGTTGTCATGAGTTACAGCATACATATGAGGTTAGAAACAATCGTCATAGTTTATGGCTTTATCCTACACTTCAAGTGCCCAATGAAAGTTGGAATCAATGGTAAATATAAACTAATCATTATCTGCATGATGAAAAGATTGAAGTTATGTGCTTAGAAGAGGCCGTGGCAAATGATTCAGCAAGCAAAAAAGCCGAAGAATATGCTTGTTTATAGTTCGTCCTTCTGTGGATAAAGCAATAGCAAATGTGGTGTCATTCTACTTTGGGCCAATCCAACTTCTAAAAGTGATCGATACTCGGTCACTCTTTCCGCTTGGCACAGAGTGTTCCCATACATGACGAGCTGGTCCAGAAAGAACATACTTTGAACAATGCTTTGGGTATACTTGTGTATATACAGAACCATCGTCCGTGTCTGTTGTGTGCCGATTTGCTTCGGTATTTGTATCATGTAGTTTTCTTAGCCGTAATGGCCTATCCTCTCCAAAGGTATACACAAGAACTTCAGGTCCGAATAATTCATGATCTAAATGCCATGGTATTTCATTCTCAGCTTCGTACATGTTGATTATGCATTGTGTATATTGTTTTGAGTTCTTTTGTCCATGCAATAAAGTATGATAAATGTAGTTGGGTATCTGATATGCATTGTTATCTTCATCGACATTACAATATTCAGCTACATCTCGAATATAATCATATCTACAATTTCCAAACTGTGCAATTCTACGCCCTTGCATTTGAGTTCCAGTTTCCCATGATATTGGCACGTATATCAAGTTTGTTGGGTTTGAAATCGAAGAAGGTAACATATTCGACGAGAGCCAATGTTGAATGTTTTCCCACACTTCATGCCGAACTTGGTTATGTTCTATCGATAGCCCACTTGGAACTATATCATCTGATGAGTTGGTAGTACTATCCGTCATCATAATTTATTATACATCACCTCATGATATTATAGGCAATGTTATACTCTCATAACTTCAATAAACAATGTTATGTTATTTTGTGCATATGATATGCACATACTCTCGACTCTTATTTATCTCGGCCTCCACTCTGTAAAACAAGTATTTCACTCCTAAACTAAAGGATTCATCTTATCAATATAATAAGTATGTTTAATCCAGCTTTGTGTTGTATCAACTTTGCGCTTTCATTTATCGTATCAGCGAAGATTCAAATGAACTATAATATTATTATTACAAGTGGAATTTATATACGCTTCATTTTTTTCGCTAGTTGTTAGTTGAATTGAATAATGCATGGAGAGGAAGCAGCCACTACCTCCATATTAATCGCATCTATCTCCTTCGTATCTGATTAAGAGTTATTCGGTTATACCAATTGTGATTAAGCAAGTTTATACAGTTTTTATTGCAATAGACTTTGAACACATCTTGTGCACAAAAAATTACATACCTCCAGTTTATCAGTTTAATAGAGAAAGATTGCAACTCGGTATAATATACCAACATTATGTCATCCTACAGTCCATGGTCAGCATCCTCTCCAACTACCGATGTGGCGTCAGCAGTGGCCGATGCTACAACCGCGGCCTCGCAAACCATCTCGTCAATCAATGCCTCTGGATTATACTCCTCCAATTTGGTATCATCAGCCTTATCAACAATAGGCGATGCACAATTCTTCGAGGAGAGTATATCACCATCAACAGTCAAAACACAATTAGTAGTAACAGGTGATCCATCAAATCCATCAACCACATTAAATTTATTAAAGGGTATGAAATGGTTATTAGCCAATATGTCCAAGGGACGGAATGTTAGTGATTTCTTCCCACATGTTGTTAAGTTAGTAGGCGTGCCAAACTTGGAAGTGCGTAAAATGGTATACATATATTTAGCACGGTATGCAAATCATGATAATTCATGTAGAGAATTGGCATTATTAAGTATTAATGCATTCCAACGTGGATTGGCTGATCGAGAACCATTGTTAAGATCATTGGCATTGCGTGTTTTGACTTGTATGGATGTGCCGGATGTATTACAGCTACAGATATTAGGATTACGCACCTGTTCGAAAGATAATAGTCCATATGTACGAAAATGTGCGGCTAGTGCCGTGGGGAAGTTATATCCACGATGTATAGAAGTTGGTGATGGTATACAAGCTGAACAACTTGTTACTATTGTTACCAACTTATTAGAAGAGGATGGCAGCACTATGGTATTAACTTCGGCAATGATTGCATTTTGTGAAATTTGTCCACAACGATTAGATTTACTGCATGGATGTTATAGAAAGGTATGTCACTTATTAACTGATATGGATGAATGGGGACAAGTGGTTGTTATGGATATATTGATGCAATATTGTCGAACATTTTTCAAACAACCAAGAGGACAATTGAAAGGTTCTGCAGAAAGGATTGATAAGGAACGTAGAGTTACACGAAGTACAAAGAGACTGAGTGGTACTGCTGTTGCCGCCGTTGATAGTAGTGTTCTAGATGCTATTGGAGAAGGGATATTGAATGGAAATACTACTGCAAATAATGATACTCTTCTGCCATTAGACACAACAACAGCAACTACAGCCACAAACGGTGTATCATTAGCCACATCAACTGTTGCTCTACCACCACGACAAAGGTCAAAGGTTAAAAGACGTGTCGTTCGTAAAGCATTTTACTCCGATGAAGAAGATGAAAGCTCCGAAGAAGAGGTTGATCCATATTATCCCAATACAAATGGGAATGTTGCAGCAACATTGAAGGAACCAACACTTTTAGGCACTCCTTCTACAGTATCTGATGGATTTTTTAAGGATGATGTAAATGCTCCTACTACAAATGGAGATCAAGATAACTTTGGATGGAAGAATAATGACACAACAGCAATGGTAGAATTAGACGATGAAGATAGTGATTTGAACGAAGATCACAAGTTATTATTGGACTCGTCACTGCCATTGTTGAAAAGTAGAAACTCTGCAGTTGTATTAGCGGCTTGTTCTTTACATTATCATTGTGGTGTTGCAAGTATCAAGGTAAGTCTTTTTACAAGCAAGCCTCTGTATTGCTCTCACGAAATCACTAAGTCTTCACTCACTTCTTACCTCATCTTCACTATACAACAGATACGATCTTCTTTAGGGAGAGCACTTGTGCGCATACACCGTGATAGACGTGAAATACAATACATTGTTTTGGTATCAATTAGAACACTGGTACGAGAATGTCCATCTGCATTCAGTCCATTTCTAAATGACTTCTTTGTGAAGGGGATGGATCCATCATTCACACGAATGATTAAACTTGACATCCTTGTATCGCTAAGCACTGATCCAAAAGCAATAAGTGCAGTACTGACTGAACTGCAAACATATGTACGTCACAGTGATAGAGTATTTGCATGTGCAGCAATTCAATCGGTGGGGAAAATAGTTGAATTGACCCGTGTTGTTTATGATAGAAGAGCTCATACAGCAGATGAATTAGATGCTAATAGTGCACGAGCAGATTCGAATGATATTGCATTGAACTGTCTTTCTGGTCTTGTGACTCTATCTGAGCATACAAAGAGTGCTGAAGTTGCAGGAGAGTGTGCCAAGGTAATGCAACGAATCCTATCTCAACTTTCATCAGATGATGGAATAACAACAGTAAATGATCCATCTGGAATCCAAGAACGTTCATTGAAACGTTTATTAATGATTCTTGTGCGGTCACTCAACTCAGATAATGTTGAAGCTGAAGAAGACGATGAAGCTGTCACACAAACAGAACAGAGTCGATTACAAAAACAAACAGTCTGCGTCCCTGACTCGGCTGTGGCATCAATCATCTTAATTGTTGGCGAATGGTTGTCAATATCTAACCATACAATAATATCTCCATGGAATGTAGACGAGACCACCAAGAGTAGAATTAGATTAGAGATTCTTCGATTATTGGCCAAACAATTCACTGGCTTGGATTCACAAATTAAGTTACAAGCAGTTCATTTGGCAAGTAAAGTCTTGTTGACACTCAAGGCAGACACAACAGCATCATCAGACAGTGTAACAGACAAAGAAACCACAGCTATTAGTGAATTAGTTCTTGCAATGGGTAGAGTGGACGTGTTACAAGATGTTCGTGATCGAGCAAGGTATGAAGGCAACATCATCCACATATCTGTAGGTCTCAGTTATGATACCACTGCACTCCAACAATTACCAACAAATGCTACTACTTCTCTTAGTGCCGAAAAGGCAAAATTAATGTTATTGAATCGCAAGCCTAATGCATCATCTTTGCCTTTGGATATCAAAGAGCTTGATACTTCAAAGAATGAAAGTGATTTACTTCGATTTGGCTCATTAACCAATATTCTTGGTAGTAGAACAATGGGATCCACAATTCCACTACCAACATGGGCAGAAGTAGATAGTTCGACCACTCTCAGAGATCCGTCAACTGCAACCAAGTCTGACCAGAATGATGACTTGTATAGCTCGTCGGACGATGAATCGTCATCTTCATCGAGTAGTAGTAGTAGTTCTTCGTCATCGTCTAGTTCTAGTGACGGGTCTGAAAGCAGTGATAGTGAGAGCAGTGACAGCAGTGAGGAGGAAATTACAACTAACAATGTTGCTATTGCCAATGGTGGCTCTGATGTTGTTGAGCCTCCTATCATGTCTACTCAAAATACGTCGGTTATACCCTCATTGCTCAATAACGATGACGACGACGACGATTCATCATCTTCTTCGTCATCAGAATCTTCTAGCAGTGACGATAGCGGTAGTGGAAGTCAAAGTGACACTTTTGCTACCAAGGAAAGTGCTCTGCTTGATACAAGTACTGATATTCTTGATATGGAGTCAACTAATCTCTCTCAGGTACTGAATAAACAAACAAGCTCTTCATCCAGTGTTGCTGCAGCAGGACTCGAGGGTCTTGTCATGACACCCCTTGTTGGTAGCAAAGATGACATGAATAAACCTTCAAATATCGATGATGAGAGTGGAGCATGGAAAGAGTTCGTCAAACCTTCTTTAAGTGGAGGTCTCTTGGTAAAGATGCGGATTATTCGAGGTAGATCTCGAAAGAAAGAGGCGCAGCTCTTGGGTGTCGATCCTAATAACCCAGGCACTGTATGCTTGCAGGTACACGTTGAAAGTGTGAGACCTGATGGTACATTACGGCATGTAAGAATTGTTCATAGAGGAGGGTCATCTAAGGGGGTCGTATCTCCGTCAAAAGTTATTACACCACCAGAAATTCCTGCTCTGAAGAAAGGAATGGCTTCTACTCTCTTCCTAGGGATTACTTTTGCATCAGTTACCGATAGAGATGGAGTAACTGTGGCCAAATTTGATGTTAAGAGTGATCGGGGTACGACATCCATAGAAGTTCGCCCAACTCTTGGTGAACTCCTTATTGATGACTCGAAGAGCATAAGTCAGTCTGACTTTGATACTGCAATGTCTGGCTTTCAGGGTATCCAACGTATTACATCATCATTTACACTATCACCAATAAACGAAGACACATTTAAAAACCTGCCAAGTACTGTCATGCAACATCTAAATCTTGTAAGTTAATGTAATCTTTCTCATTGTGTGTGGATACCTTTACTTCATATTGCTCAACTCGTACCTTATTTTAACTTTCAACTTCTAAGAAATTAATTGGAGATTGGCAACCTGGAAAGCAGTGTTCCTTTGTTGGGACACTACCAGCTAGTGGGCAGAAGGTGTATGTTAGTGTCAAGTGTGATCCTACAACAGGAGTCGGTGAGATCACTACATGCAGCCACGAGGCCCTTTCCGCCAACTCAATCGCCAACCTTATCAAGAAAGCACTATCTAATCTGGACTAAAGCTAAGAGATGGACATTGAACTAATTCTACTTTATACACAAGACTTGTGGGCAAACTTATGCCACCTTTCTTTTCTTGCTCAGGGCACGAGCAACTGACTTGACGCAAGTCATAGTACACTGATGTGCACGTGAAGCTAATAGTTTATCTTGTTCATGCATTAGCATTGGCTCCAAACCTAGTCATGTACTCCTCGTCGGAGATTGTACCAACTTTTTCCCATTCTACATGTGCATATTTAGAACCACTTGTTAATTCTTCACCTTTAGCAGATAAAGTAGGACCACATGGGCATTTGCGTGCCCTGCGACTCTGACCTCCTCTAGAAGTATATTTACTTGCACCACCAGTATTGTTGCCATGATAACGTACAGTCCCATGTGGGCATGTCTCATTATCACCATATCCCAGACAACGAAACATAACCCAGTGTGTAGAATCGGTACTAATGTATTTGTTTCGTTCCTTGGATAATAACGCAGATTCGTTTTCATAATTATTAGAGGTTGATGACTGCTTCCCGCCTTTTGAACAATCAGCTTGTGTAAGCTTGTGCTGATTTCCTGACTTTACAACAGCATTACCCCCAATCTTACTCCCAATCTTCCCCATGCTGATAGCTACCTTACTTTGTTCTCGCTCATTGAAACCATCCTTCGCCATTCTATTCTCGCCATTGGTTTTCCTAGCTGCATTCTGTTTCTCGGTATCGGCAAAGCCGCCCTTTCTCCCCCCAATCTTCCCCATGCTGATAGCTACCTTACTTTGTTCTCGCTCATTGAAACCATCCTTCGCCATTCTATTCTCGCCATTGGTTTTCCTAGCTGCATTCTGTTTCTCGGTATCGGCAAAGCCGCCCTTTCTTCCCATGGTTTGTAGAACATTCCGAATTGTCAACTCATTGAAATTATCAACTTGATGTTCATCTAACATCTTGCGAGTATTACTCTTCAGCCACTTCTCACAATCAAGTGGTACACTCCTCAACGTGTAGACAAGTGTATCTCCACCCAGTCGACTTGACATAGTCGCAAACCACATAACACGACTCTTAATCCGTTTATCACGACTGAGACGTTGTTTATCCAATAAGACCTTCAGTGCCTCTGCATCTTCGGCTACATAATACAATCGATCACTTGCATTGGCACATTCCCTCATAGTCATTTCAGGTCTTGTAACTTTGATACCAGTTTCCTTCTCAAATTGAGTGATGAATGCTTTCACAGAATAATCCCAATCATCGATTACTTTTCCAACCCAATTAGACTGACCAACAGGTTCAAAGCCTTCGATTTCTGTCGACCAATTCGAGGGGTGTGTCGTTTCCTTACCGGCCAACTTGTAAAGTTCAGGATCAAGCTGTTTCCAACATGTATCCAATGCCCCGCAGCTTGTCCCAAATGCTGGAATAACAATAAGGCAAATCTTCCTCCGTTTACATGTTACATTGAATTCATTGATCAACCATGCTACCATTCTACCACGATCCTCTGAAGTTGGTTGACATGCACAATGTTCATCAATGGTTGTAGTACAGGTTGAGTCGGTATTGATGGCCACTGCACCAGGGATGATACCGCCACGATCCAGACTAGATGGTAGTCCGTGGGCAATTATACTGAGATTCTGTATAGTGCAGTTTGCTTCAATACAGCCTTCGGGTGCACCTGCATTGCATAGACCACCAAAGTTGCTACTAATACCCCACTTGGCATCAGATAGGTTACAATGGGGAAGAATAAGAGGAACGACGTCGCCTCGCCTAAGCACATCGCTTAGATGCGCCAATGTAACGAATGCTGGTGGGTATGAGGGTAAACCCGGACATTCACGCATTAAGGCTCCAAATCTCTCACGCTCTATTCGATCTTCCTCGGACTCAACTCCTAAGTGAGAATGAGTTATAGATATAGTTTGGTGAGTGTTCTATTAGACAATGGTTGTTATGATACACAAGTTTCAAGTAGAAGATAAACCATGTATATACTCAACTTACCTGTAAACTTTTCATGTCTTCTTGGATAGGTAGGTTGCCTCCCCAAGTATTCGGCCTTGCCATTCGCATAGATATCATAGACAACATCAACCATAAGAGTAGACTTTGCCTCTCGTGAGACACCCAGCATTGTCATCAATTTATATGTAAATGTTCTGGCTTGCTCGTATGTTGAGCCTTTCACACCACACACGGCATTCCACATGTCTTGCAGAGCCCCTTGCAACTCTTCTGCACGTTTAATTTCATCAGTAATCTCAGCCTTGAGAGTCCATTTACTTCCAGCTTGTACCGCCAACGAACGTAAAAGTGAATAGAAGATTTCATGCTCTCCTTCTGGGATGTTCTTGGGCACAAGTATAACAACTGCCCCCTCCGCAAGTTCATTTCTCAAATCTTTTCCGACGACACTAATTTTAATCGTTGGTTTCCACCCGTATACACTTGTATCTGATGCCTTACCTTCAACGCCGGCTTCTTCATCTTCAAGATCAACATTTAGAAACTTTTCCAATTTCTCAAGTGCTTCCTTTGGAGATGTAACTTTACCACCACCACTTACTTTCTTATTACTATTACTGTCCATTGTGTTGACAAGATCGACAAGGGCCTCTTCCTCTCGTTCTCTCTCCTCTGCCTCTCTCCTTATTTCCTCTTGTTGCTCACGCCAACGTGCGCGTTGAACCGCTAGACTGACGTGCCCCCGCTTATTAACAAACTCTTTCCTTGGAATAGCACTATGATTATCAGCATTCCTAAGGACTAATGAATCACTCCTTACCTTGGGTGTAGGATTGGCTAACTTTGCAGCGAATGTTATCTCATGTGCTGATGGTAACCGTACAACTCTAATCGCTTTCCATGAACCATGTTTTTTATGGTATGTTACCCTGACATTGTCCCCTTTTACAATATTGACACCGCCAACAACTTCAGTGCTGTTAATATTGACACCACCAACAACTTCAGTGCTGTTGAAAGAAATCATCCGTGTTTTGTGTTTGTCGGGGGTAATGCCACCATGTGAACTGATACAAAATTGGGCAATTCTAGAAGTTGGGTCTGGGAACCATTTGCCTTCTATAAAATCAACTTTGCCTATATCCTCGAATACTTCAGATTTATTTTTAGGTTTGGTTGATTTTGTTGTTGGTTGTGTATTGGATATATCTGTTCCGTCGAATGTTCTTCCATCTAAGTAGTTGTTCAGAAGCAATGTGGTGAGTATAATAGAGTATAATGATAATATACTCAATTAAACACAATAAACACTTACCAGCCCCGCGTCCAGTTCCTCTACCACCATTGCTGATACCTCCGCGCCCGGCCCAATTACCTCCACGACCATCTACATGAACATTCATAGGAATAGGAGGACGTCCATGAGCACTACGCTGGTTACGTTGGAGGTTATTACCATCCCTACCCCCCATACCTCTACCACCTCGACCATCTACATGAACATTCATAGGAGGACGTCCATGAGCACTACGTTGGTTACCCCTACCCCCAATACCTCTACCACCTCTACCACTATTTCCATGACGAAAATTGACAGGGGGTGATCTACCACGGCCACCACCGCGTCCTCCTCTACCTCTCCCTCCTCGGCCATGTCCATTGGATGACCTAACATTATAATTAAATAATTTGTTATTGCAAACATCAAATGTTAAAAATAATCTACATAAACACTTACCATCCATGTCTACCACCATTATTGCTATCATCGTATACATCAAATCGTCCCCTGCCGCTATGAGGTGGCCCATGCCCACGGCCATTCCGAACTCCTCCCAAACTAACATTGTTTTGATTATCATAATGAGAGGATCTTCTTCCGCCGCCACCATTAGATGACCTATTGAATAATTAAAATGAAATGATTAATATTGCAAATGTCCATGCTAAGATTTGCAATACAAAATGATCATATCTAATATAATAACACTTACCACTGTGGTCTAATATTTTGATGCCTGCCATCATCTAACCTTCGACGTATAGGTTGATTTATTGCTCCAGAAACAACCTTCTGTTGACCAGTGTCACCAGTACCAGGACGAACACCGATATTATTCCCCCATGGATTAGTATCATTACTCGTATTTCTATACGATGTGTTGATACTGTTATTATTGATATTATAACGGCTAGAATTTTGTCGACCATTATTGACTGTGTTGTTATTGGTTCTGCTTGTATGAAAGAAACCATTTCCATTTGCCTGTGCATTGTTTACATTAGGGGGGCCATACTGACGCCAATTATAATTACTCATAGTAAACGCCTGTTTCCGATTCAAGACAGAAGCTACCCAACCCAATGCCAAAGAGTACAATAGGTACAATAAAAAGATTTTAAGATTTATGGAAAAGAACACGTGGAATGTTTTCGTCTACTCAAAATCAATTGATAATACCTCGACTTGGTTAATAAGCAACCTATGTGTTCAAATAACGGCTCGGGGCGTAATGGTCAGGTATTGTTGATTGCGGGAGGTTTAATTTCACTGGATTGCCGACATTGTATTAAGTCCAAGCCGATAAAATAGAGCTTATATACCTTACATTTACTTAATTGACACTATAAAAAAGTATAAAGAGAAATCATGTCTCAGCCAACACATCGTCTATCTAAAATACGGTGTAATGGTAGCAGCGGTGGTGATGTTAGTATCCGAAGAAGACGACGGATTCACCGTTGTTTGGTACCGATAACAGCCTTAACTTGCCTTGCGATACATGAAGCATATCATTGATAATACCAACACAACAACATCTCTCACATCACACATCATCATTATCTACTTTTACTGGATTCCAATATAGATCATCATCACATCAGTATAAGCGTAGAAGAAGAGATGTATCGAATACAGTTACTGATAATGATATACGATCAATATTTCAGTTATACTTTGCTCCGCCGAATTGTTGCGACAATTACGATTATGATGCACATCTTGTGCACTGTGAGAGGTATAATATAAACTTTGAGAGGTATGTAGAGAGATATGAAAGAATGATGGCGAAAAGGAGAGATTATAATGCAATGATAACACCATCAAGAAGCGCTAGTCTTAGTAGTGCAAGATATTATACATCTTTGTGCTGGCACAAAGTTCAGAGTCAAATAGTGATGGCAAAAATGAAGATAAAAAGAAGAAAGATAAGACTTCCAATAGCAAGAACAATAAAAGAAATGTCGGCAGTGCAGGTATTTCCAAAGGCACTAATAAACAAACAAAACAACAGCAACAGCAGCGTACAAGAAGAAAGAAGAATGGCAAGAAAAAGCAACAGCAGAATAGATCCAAAGGTAAATCAAAGTCAATACTTTTATACCATACCAATGCCAAAAAGATTTTATGATTTATGATACGCTACGATAGATTTAGGAAGATTTGCCATTCGAACACGTGGAATGTTTGCGTCGCTCGTGTAGAGCAATCACTGCCTTGATGCAAGTCTCGAATGGCACGCTCTCCATACTAGTTGAACCGAGAATCCAGCCAACAGTGTGACTTCCAGCTACCAAACAGAAGAGAAGAAAGCCAAAATTGAAGAGCATGTGTACACAATCAAACATCATTGCAACGCTCAACATCAAGATAGCGTGCCCAACTTGATACAAGGCACATTCGAGGTAGCTGTTCTGGATTACATCAAACTGAGACATCCAAGCTTCACTGCTTGCGGTGCCAGCTGAAGTCTGATGATCCCAAGCACGTAAAAGTTCGTCCTTCTCCTTGTAGTTTTCCATCATGAAGGCCTTTGGATCATTCAAATCTTGAGCAATGTTTAAACGCTTGAGATGAATGTAAATATCCACAGGACTTCCACCAATACCAGCATTCAATGTATAAATATCAGGAACACTACGCTCGGATGATAACAATTTGCAGTTCAGCAACTTTCCATCACGTACATATGCCAAGCAAATGGACACAACGGGGCCTGAGTTCTTCTGTGTTTGTTGCAGCAAGCACATGGATCCTTTGTACCTTGGTGTCAAGACGTAATCGAATGGCTTGTAATTCTGGTCCTCGCAGAAGGTTCGACAAGCGTGGATGTATTCAACATCCTTATCACCAAAGTCAACCACAACTCCTTCGGGACTGAGGAATAACATTCTATTTGTTTCAGCCTTGTGGAAAGTCTCAATATTGTTCGTAATTGTTGGTGCATCTTGCTTAAATGATCTCCAGACGAAGATATCATTAGCAACGAGCTTCCGATACCAGCCAACGACCGGCATAAATCCAAGAATGGCTTCACATACAAATCCGACACGAATCCTATCACAAGTCTGACCTGCAAAATATCTTGAGAAGCCACAGAACATGCCTACCATCCAGTCTATACGACTGCCGTGGTTAGCTAATAGCAAGGAGTCTGTTCGACTGCACTCTGCCAACAAATTAGCGTCGTTGCAATAAATCTTGGTACCAGAAAGCATCATTGGTTGAAAGAATACAACGGGTGTTGTAAAGTTGATAATCCAAGTCGTTACCTTCAGATAGAGCCTGTTGGAAAGCAAACCAATTGCGTAGAGTAGCCAAGCCGGGAGGCCAAATATTACTAAATCGAATAGTACGTTCATGCATAGTAATGCAATGGAGAAATGACAATATATCATTAGAAAGAACGTCTTCATTGTGCTTGCCCCCTCCGCCATAGGCCTGCCTCGCCAAGGTGCGACTGCCTGCTCAAGCGGCTGTTGGTTTGATAGCCCAACATCATCAACAGCATCCGTCTTATTTGTAGGAGCACACATGCCAGGCCAGCAATTTTTACACAGCCCCACCGTCCAAAAAAAATACAAAAAGATCGAGGTATATTTATTCGGTAACTATTAAAATTACAACTGCTTAGTGGCAGTTGGACAGTACATACAGGACAAAGATCGAGCGAGGAATAAGAAAGTACAAGTATTAGTAAAATAAACCAATGATAAGTTGGACTTCATTCTTCTAAACTAAAGCCAACTTATCATTGGCTTATTTTACTAATAAGTATTGTATGAGTCGCACTAGAATACAACCAAGAAATGAATGAGAAAACAATAGATAAAGAGATGATCAGTTTGTTGACTCCGTCTTCTGTTGTACAATTTGGCTCTACTTCTTACATATTTACATTCTTCGCAGCCATTATGTACCTCATTTGCAATGTCAATTAAGATCCATACTTTCTTTTTAAAAGCAGGAAAGTATGCTTCTTCTTCTACAACGCATTTTCAAATCATTAGCTGCCAACAACAGTTTGTCTATTGTCAAAATAAACTGCTATATCGACACAATCTAATGTTTTCATCATCTCATATTAAACTCGAGTGAGCTCAAATGATTTATCTCACCCCCACCTTAGCACTCAGATTCAACTCTCTGAGAAATATACATATTTTTTTGTTTCCTCCATGTCTATATTGTTGTTGTTTCCACCACACATACTACCATTCCATAAGTCTATTTTAACTCAACAGTATCGGTTCCATTTCATCATCATCATGTGAATTCTGTCTTGATACTGATAATTCCATAGAAACTTGATAATCACTCATTCTCATACCACCTCTAGATAAGGATGATCCCGGTCTCATATATCCCTGTGATCGTAGCGACTCTTCGCTATTACGATTTTTATTAAAGCATAGATATAATACCGATGATGTGAATAAGAAAATGAACATCCCCATTGCACCGAATGCGCTTTCTTTTGTAAGTTCTTGATTCTCTTCACTTATGCCTTTGATGAATAATGGTTGATGTTTTATCATTAATCCAACATATAACTGTGCATTGTATGATATCATTCATTTTTATTATCATTTGTATAGTGTCATTCAAGTGTAGATTGTGAATTGGAAATGTAGCGGGAAACATGTTATTGTGAGTCAAAGTCATTTCAATGTGGTTGGGCTGATCCAACGTTATGTCCTTGTCCAACAAGCCTCTTTGTATTTACCATATGTACACATAATATATCATCATAGTTGCAACTTACCGTAAATAATATACCAGTAAATGAATATATAGCACAAAAGTTTGATATACCGTCTAATCTAGAAACGAAGCATGATACTAATCCTCTACAAAGGTATGCACACCGATGTCCTACATTCATCGATGTGATATATATTTGATGCTCGAATGATTTTGGTGCCATTTTATATCTTGGTCTATCTTCTTCCTCCTCTGTATGAGTTATTGAAAAATCTTTCCGTCTATCACTTCTCCTTCGACGGCAACCTATTAGGCTCTCTTCCTCATCTATATACGTATCAGTCATTACAACTTCATGAAATGAGGCGAGGGAGTTGAGTTAGAGTGAATGAAATGAGATCATTTTCATGTGAAGAAAACTCTTTATAGGGGATGAAGAACTTCTGAAAAGTAATATTCAGGATCGGACTCAGGACTCAGGATTACCTTTAATCAGGTGTACATACAGATAAACGGGAGGACAATAATATAACTACTATAAACAGTAGGAAAGTTATATATTCTCTAGCAGAATCTGATGACTGATGTCGTTCTATAAACATGGTTCTACTTATATACTAATAACACCATCTATTGATTTCTTTTAGCAATTTCACACGAGGATGCGGACATTTCACCCCGTCAATTCTCTATACATAATTGAAGGGCGGGGGCACGTGCCATGATTTTCTACTTGATGTTTGTTTGTTTTTCATACCGTGCAACATACCATACATGCAACAGACTCCTTAGCACCAAATCAGAGCTCATTGCTCATATCTTGTCAATCTTAGTGAAAGCTCCGCCACCCGTTACTTTCTTTATTGCCTTTTCACTTTCCTTATCTATATCACGATCCTTGGATTTCTCCAACATACCAGCCATCAAATTCTTATATGTAGCCTTTTTCTTCTTTTTCTTTGCTGGTGACTTTACATCTGTTGTTGACACTAATCCAGCCTTATCAGTAGTAGTAGCAGTATCTGCAGTTGATTTGTTTTCGTCTGATCCCTTTTCGTCGTTTGACGTAGCAGCAGCAGCATCCGATTTCTCTACTACTGCCTTTGAAATATTAATAGTCTCAGATTTGTTCTTTGTTTCTTCAACTACCTTGGATTCTACTGCCACTGCAACTTTTTCTGTTGTTGCCTTTTGAGCTGTTGAATCATCACCACTACTCTTTGATGTGGTTGAAGCATCTTCTTCTTTGGGTTTTATTGTCGCGTAACATTTACTACACATATCACCAGTTGCGTTGCTCCCCTGTAAATATTATCAAATTACCGCATAATCATCATTGGGTGTGTTTATTTAGGATGGAGACAAGCGTTGATGCAGTGACACAGTATAGACAGAACATGGGATAGGGCAATATAGGTTGGAGAAGTTAGAAGATGGAAGGCAACTACCAGAATTGACAATTCACTAACACAGGAACGTTAGATAAGAAAGGATGGGGGCAAGTGCTCCGCCAAAACCCAATCAAAATGAACACAACAATTCCACCTAATACACCACATATAATACCAGTAATTGCATCTTGCAGCTAGCATATACGCCACCCTCAGCTCTTCTGTAGTTACTCTACTTCAATCTGTAATCTGTGTCACACATCAATCACAACAAAGTCCATTTTGCAATAAAATTCACTCTGTAACTTACGAAAAAGCCACAGCCCATTTTGCATAACTGAGGCTCTTTAGCCGGACTTGTTGGATTGGACATGTTTGTATTGTTTGATCTATCTCTATTAGAACTGCCGCTGCTTTGTTGTCTTCACACTGAAAATGAAGTGAAAGTTGAAAGTTGAAAGTGGCTGCTGTACTTTTTTAGCGTATCGAAAATACAGGAGTACTAAATACATTTAGGGTCTCTACTACTTATCTGTACACATCAACATTCAACCATTACATCAATCATCACCATCAATCGGGACAGCCAGCACTACACCAAGGTGGCCATTTACGCTTTCGTCTGAACGATACGAGGTAGGTAGGTGTATTGGATAATCATATCTCATCACATATCTAGCGCTTTAGCAATTATATTAATAATGAAGGATTCAAGACAGCTATTACCCGGGCGCAGGCGTAGGCGGCTCAGTATACTCACTCTTGTTTCATTGCAACTATCCATATCATCTGTTTGCAAAGCATTTGATATGACATTGCAACTACTACAATATCGTTCACATCATAGAAAAACTGGAGGTGATAATCATTATTCACATCAGAGATATGCTAAATATGATCTGAGACATGCTAGATACAGAGTTAGTCTTAGATCTTCAATTATAGATGATACCTCATCATCTACCACACAAGTAATAGAAGAGGATCAAATATCTCAACGAGGTTTACTGAGTTTAACTTTACAAGAATTATCAAACAAACTTGATGGATCTGGTCGAGCAGCTGTTGTTTGGGATTGTTTAAGATCAGGGATAGATCCAAACATATACTACAACAACAATAATCAAGATGATATGGATAATCATTCGACAGTAGCGGTGGATGATATACCAATAATTGAAGCTTGGTTGGATGCAACATCATCATCCATCAAATTAGATGATGCTTTATCAAGAATGAGTAGTCAAGATGATGAGCATAGTATCTTGGGCCGTCGTCAAGGTCAAGGGCTAGGAGCTGCATCATGGAAGAGATTACAAAAACTAATGCACAATAACAACGCAGAAGTACATGATGGAGTAGTTTATACAATAGAGAATACAATTGCTTCACTGTCTCATATGAAAGTAAGCCCCGATGGTACAACCAAGTTATTATTAAAAATGAACAAGGATGGGTTAGAAGTTGAGAGTGTGATAATACCGTGGGTTGACAAAGGATTTAGTACTCTTTGTGTGTCATCTCAAGTTGGATGTAGGCAGGGATGCACTTTCTGTGCAACTGGCCGTATGGGAAAGTTGAGATCACTAACTGCAGATGAAATTCTAGTGCAAGTATACTACGCTTCAAAAGTATGCCGAGTTGTTGGCAATTTGATAAAGACGAGTGGTGTACAAACCAATAATAATCAGCAGAGTCTTCTTCCAAATGTTGATAATATTGTTTTCATGGGTATGGGCGAGCCAGCTGATAATGCAGCCGCTGTAGTTACTGTTGCAAATACTTTGGCCGATCGTCGAATGTTTGGTCTTGCTCAATCAAAGATTACAATCTCCACAGTGGCGCCTGACTCGTCAGCGTTTACAACGCTTGGACAAGCTCCAGCAGTATTAGCTTGGAGTGTACATGCCGTTGATGACAAATTGAGACGAAGTGTAGTACCGACAACTAAGAATACGATGGAAGAACTACGCATGGGACTAGTTCAAGCCTTGTCTTCGAGATCAAATAAGCTACGCAGAACAATGCTAGAAGTGGCACTGATTGAGAATGTTAATGATTCCGATGATGATGCTCAACGTTTGGCAGTATTTGCTCAATCAATAATGAACGACGTTGCTGGATCAAAGGTTGTTGTGAACGTCATACCTTATAATGCTATTGATCATCCGACATACAAGACACCGTCAATGGAGAGTGTACTCAGATTCCAAAAGATTGTTACAGATCATGAAGGTGGTGGGGTATTATGTTATATACGAACAACTAGAGGTGACGAAGAGAGTGCTGCATGTGGTCAGCTGGCAACAAGTAAGAAGAAGAAAAAGAAAGAAAGTAGATAGTGTGTTCAGATAAACTAGCGGCAAGGGCAAAAGAAGATACTTTGTATACTTTGTCTGGGTACCTACGTCAGCTCTCCTAGCTCGAAGCATACCACCAGTAAATATTTGTGGACAAAGAAGATCGGTAAGTTCTCTTGGCATACTTTGTTTGGCTTCACCCAGGTTGTAAGATATAAGAGCTTCACCTGTCTGCTATTTACATCCACCTCACTCCTAGCCTGGGTCTCAAAAATTAAAGGATACCTCAACTGGATACCATACATATCCAAGTTTCTTATCATTGAGAAAGCTGGGCGATGGCATGAAGTTTTGAACTTGCCACCACATTGGCAACAACACAACAACCAAAACACCAGACGAGAGCGATTATAAGAGCAACAATCATAGTTTAATTGTTTCATACCATCAGAAACCTACCATACCTTATCGGCTATCACATCATCAACATCTCCGGATCATTGCAATAGATATAGATATCAATAATGTTAGCCTATCCAATTGCAATTGCCGCCGTCCTAATGGGCGTCGATGCCAAGAGCTCATCATCATCATCATCACCAACAATTACACATCGACACAAGTTGGACTTCATGCGTGCTATGAAGACGGATGCTAGAAGTCAACAACGTCGACGCAAGTTGACAGAGGAAACACAAAAAGAGTTCAAGAACACCTTATATGGCAACACTAACGAATCAAAGTCATTACGAAAGAAGTTAATGTCAAAGGCCAAGGTTGTTGAGCCAGGAAGTGATATGCATCGTAAGCTCAATGGTGAAGTAGAGGAGAAGAAAGATGATACCACTACTCGTAAGCTCAACAATCAAGATCAAACTGATGACTACTACTCAATGCAAGGCGGGTGGGCTAATGGATTCACCTTCGATGCCGCCCAGTTCTCATTATCATACAACCGATGTGCCGCCGTACGTCAATTCGATGATGAACTTGCCGCTCAAGAAGATTCGATGGATGTCTTTGCTACTAAGCAGTATGCAATCTTCCGCTTCTGTCCCGAGGCGACATGTATGGGATATGTTGATGACATGGAACAGTGTGGATGTGAGGAACAGTGTCAATGGCATGGTGATGGAGGCAATGGCAATGGTGAGAATAACGAAGAGCAGTGTGAGGAGGCATGTGAGGCACAGTGTCATGCTTTCCAAAAGTGGCAAAGGCAGGGTGGAAGTGAGGGAGGGTGGAACTATGCCTCCTCTCGACAGAGCGGTAGTTCCAGTTACTATGGTAACCGCAACCTCCAGAACAAGTATACCACCTACAACAACGCATGGTCTGACTATCCATTCAACTTTTACCGCAACTACGAGGAGGGATATACCGATGAGGTATTCGGTTCACGAGGTGATGGATGTCAAGCCAACTATGGTGAATACATGATCTTACTCGAAGATTACATGAATCTCATGCTTGAATTCCAAGATGATCGATTCGAGACATACTGGAAAGTCCGCGTTAGTATTGTCGTATGATTTCGTGTGTTCGATATGAAGACTCGGCGATTTGGATACTTCATTTGGCCTTTATTAGCCATTATTTGACTGCCTTTGAACCACATGTACTAACATAAGTTACTATCTCCTCTCTTTCATCATCATAAATCGTGACAACGCGCATCTTCCAGTGACTATTGTGAATCATGTATGTACAATGTATACAAGAGTCAGTACTGGGGGCGTGACCTCAAGGAAGGCGACGTTTCATTTGAAGAGTTCAAGAACTCTCCTGAACATCAAGATCAAGCTGCACGTGACCTAGGAGGAAATGTTAACGGTGGACATGCCAACGGCAAGTTCTACCACATCTGTCCTGAGTTTGATACATGTTCGGTCTACAACAATGTTTGTGGAGGAAATCCTGATGGTTACGAAGTAACTGAATACTTCGAATGTACCGAAGTTGAGAAGAATAACGGTCAGAAGGCATATGTCGGACCCCATTGCTCAAGTGATGGCTTTACTATTACACTAGGTGTCTACTCAGACGAATACTGCAACGAGTACATTGGTAACTCTGTCAGTGTATCCAACTTCATCGGTATGGATTTCAACGAAGCCGAGGACCCACTCAAGTCATGGTATAACTCGGCCAACGGTATGTTGGATATGTTAGAATACTCAAATGAGGATGAAGTTTGCATCCCATGTAGAATGAAGGTGAGTTCATCCCGTTCCTATACGTTAATTTCGATCGATATCTGAAAGATACTAACTTAACTTGCATATCTATCGTCTCTCTTACACATAGGATATGGCCTATGAGAATGGAAAATACGGCTACACCGACGATGATGGCAATACGGGAAACACATATGATGACCAGAACCGAGTATATGCCAACTACGATTCTGAAGAGATCAACGATCTTTGTATCAATGCTTACCAGAAGGCAGCCCGTTGTGATAAACACTTCAGAGGTTACAACACTAGAAACAAGAACATGAAGAAGAATACCAACTATGCTGAAGCACTTGCTCAAGAAGACTTGACTTGCGACTTCATCGACAGTGTTGTCATGGGTAGCTTTACAGAAGATGGATTCGTCAACTTGGGAGATGACTACACACCACAGACTAGTGGATTCTTCGGCAAGAATAGATACGCTCAAGAATATGGTCATCACATCACAGAGATCACACCTCTTCAAATCTTTGGCTTGGTCTTCTCCATCCTTGCCGTTGTTATCTTGGGTGCCTGGTCAACTGCCCTACACAAGAGTTTACGAAAAGGTCCATGGACACCTCATGGTCGCCGTTCGAACATCCTTGAACCCAAGGACGGGATCGCTCGTAATCCATCTGGTATCATGATGGGAAGATCCGCTTCAGAAGCGTCATACTATGTGAACTAGAGAGAGAAAGAAGGAGATTGTAAAGAGGCATACTTGTGCCTGTGTAAATAAGAGAGAAGTACCCCTTGTAAAGAAATAGAGTTTTGATGGGATGTAAGCCTCGTGAAAGGCCTTGTAACAACATGATAGATGCAGCCAATTGTACAGATAGGAATAATCATATAGATCAAGAGTTTTCCTGATATGTGTATTGTCTTAATTCATGCCAGGCTAGTGTAAAACTAGACCATAGCTATCCGCTTCGCCTTGTGTATCAAAACTTAGTATTCTCTAGATCAAGCGAGCTGCGATCACATGAGAAAGCTGATAAGATGATACCAAACTCTTAGTATAATATTATTAGTGCTTGACCCCCTAGCTCAGTGCCTCAGAGTATCCACTAGAGCGGCACACTTGATTGATTCTTTAGGTCAAGCAAGCTTCTACACTCTACATTCCCGTCTCAGCAGTCATCGGAGGTAAAGAGGATGTGGTCTGTCTACTCAAGCACTCTCGGTATAGCTTTACTTCCGTTGACTCTTGCTTGGACCAGCTAAGAACTATACTTGAAGGCTGAAAGAGACCTAATATCGGTTTATCATTATTCTGTACAATTTCAATTATAATCTTTACAAAGGCTACACACCCAAAAAGCATTGAGCCTAATTCCTAATTCCTCCAAAATTGCATGTGCTATTGCATAACCACAATACAAAAACTTTATCTATACATTCCCTTGTTCTATCTCCTCAACTCTAAACCCTTCTATGACATATAATACTTTGTACCTGTTGTGGCGTCACTTCTGACACGGCTTGCACCAATGCCTGAGTCGGAAGGATCTATTTCTAGTGGGTGCTTTCGTTTCAAGATATTCTTCAGGTTCCATCTTTGCTTAGGTGCCCATGGCTGCTTCTTGGAGAGACTTCTCTGCAAAGTCTTAGCCCAGACTGCAAGTAAGACACATGCCAAGATTGAAAAAGCAAGAGATAATGCCTGTAATGGAGATACATTTGTGATAACATCAATGTGATCTTGAGCATATTTGCTATCTCTTAACCATTGAGGATTATCTTCAGAAGTGACATCCCATGTATCCTTGAGGTTGACATATCCCATTTCATCATAAGTATCTGAGCTAACACTATCAATGAAGTCACAGGATAGTTGCATCTGTTTCCACTCTACAGCTGTCATGGACCCACGCTGGAAGTTTGCAAAGTTCTTGTGACAATGTGCAGAAGACTCGTACACAGCTGTGCATATGCCAGACATTTCGTCCTGGCCTTGTGCAATGTTTTCATAATAATACTCGGCAGCTTGACTCATCTGTTCTTGATTGTTGGCGTCATTAATCTTGGACTCCCAGTCATCTTCGTCCTACAAATATGATATATTAAACACAGTCGGCATGAGAAGTGAGCTGCGACATAGATGAGAGAGAGAGTACCACTTAACAAAACAGTAACTTACCTCCACAGATTCACATGACATACAATAAGATTCCTCTCCTCCATCAAATAGGTTCGTCATAGCACCATACTTTGAGTTATACATACTGTTCATAGATATGTATTTTCCATATGGACTGTTCACATACAAACCGATGTTATCATTGTAGTATACATTGTCGAGGTAAGCAGTTACGTCTCCTCCAATGTATTCACTACAATATTCGTCAGTATAAACTCCTAATGTCACTGTCATCCCATCTTCCATACAATGAGGTCCCAAATAGACACCTCCATTCCCAGCCTCGGTACATTCAAAATAATCTGTGATAGAAGTAATATCATCCAGTGCTCCATTGCATATATCACCATACCCACCTGAATCATTTTCTGACTTGCAGATATTAGACAACTCACGTTGATTCTCAACTACATAATCCTCATATTTCAGATCACGACGGCACCCTCCATTATTGACGCACTCCTTATAAGTTTCATAGAATTGTTTCTCACAGTAGGAGCAGTAACTCTCGGCTTGCTCACTCGTGTTCTCAGACATGATCTGCAGGTATGTCGATAGTTCAATCATATACTCCCCATAGTCGGCCGAACATCCCTTGGCCCGTGCACCTCCATCGAATGTTTGTTCATCATCTCCACCATCTTCGGCGGAATCTCCATACTTGGATGTGTAGGTACCATAATCAGCCCAAATTGATTGCACATCACCACCGTCACAAGTTGCAGCTGGACAGAAACGGAAGATTGCAAATTGCTTAGTCGATAAGACACCATTAGAATCCTCCTGGGCGGCCATATCATCACTAAATTGTTGCACGGCCGCACATCGGTGGTAGGATAGTGCATATCCTGATGGCTTGAAGTCTAACTCTTGTTGGTAGGATGTATCTGTAATAGTATCTTGAGTTTGTCCATAGTTGTTACTCCAGAGATCACGATGCTGTTGTCCATCAGTACCAAGGAAGGTAGACTTGTTTATTACCTTTTGCCGTAGGGCAGCTGATTGCTTCGAGTTACCATAGAGATCTTTAGTATGGAAAGCATCGACTAATGTGCCAAGAAGAATGGCTGTTGCAAGGGCGAACATGTCTTTGAATCAGTTATTATATGAGTGGTAAGTCAGAAATGGTAAGATATTGTTGCCTGTTTGCTTGCTGCTAGCTTATGTTGTTGCTTGTTTGCTTATTGTTATTGCTGCTGTGGTATGTATGGTAGCTCAGTTGTTGCTTTGTTTGATATATTGTCGGCGGTATGTTCTTTTCCACAGTGATGGGATACCCCTTGGCTTCTTTCTGGTATCTTTTCGATATTTTAGGGCCTATACTGCCTAGTCAGGGGTTCATATCGTGCCTAGGTAGAATAAGCTGCTGCATGTTATGAGCTTGCTTTCTACTTTTACTACATAGTGAAGCATCTATCAAGTCAGAGCTTATTCGCCTAAGCTTATTCACCTATTATCTAGACTTCTTGATAAAATTTTAAGGTTGGAATTTCAAGCTTCAAAATTTGTATCTGCTTCCCAAGCACTGCTTACCGCTGCTCTCAAATAATCTCGAGGTCAGCTGCAATTAGTATATGATCACTTGGTTCATTCTTATTCGGATATGGACCACCAGATTCTTCAATTGACGGGAGTTTCTCTACTGAATGTACCTTCCAACTCTTTCCTCCTTTATCATGACTTGTGCATTCTTTTTGGGATAAAAAGATATAATCTAGTGTACCAATGAATTCAGGATCCTCTTTGATATGTGCATAGTTTGTAAATTCTGGTTCTGATGCTGTTGTGCTGTCCTTCGTCATCATTGTGTATGCCGAATCCATTGGACTTGATTTCACTTTCCATTCTACGCCATCAACACCCGGTGAAGGGTATGTCGGATCAGATCTATCCAACTTTCCTGTAGTCAATAGTTTGTAGTGTGGCGAGTCTGGTAAGATGTTGAAATCACCAGCCAGAATATGGGGTATCTTTTTTGTTGTAGTATCAGCCGCTGTTTCTTCTCCTTCTTCTACTTCTGTTTCAACCGCCTCCACATTATGAATACTCTTCCATGATGCTGCAGCTAAATCTTGTACTCGCTTTGACACCATATCTGCATGAATATTCATGACTGGTGGCGCATAGAATGCGCATGGCATGTGATAATTTGAAACTGAAAAGGCACTGAAATCATCCGCTCCATGATGTTTCAAGGTCACTGTCAAGAGGACATTGAATCTATTCTCACTCATCTTCCAATGATCAACTGGGGGCTTCTCGCCACTGTATCCCAAGCGTTTCATAACACGACTGTTAATTGATTGAATAGTTTGTCCGATATACATTCGATATGTTTTGTTGATTCTTTGAATAAGTCCAATTCCTTTTGTATTATCACCCTCTTCTTTTTCTCTTGGCCAGCCACTTGGTCTTTCATCACTAAGTCTACAAATATCCACATTGATTGTATCGAAATCCTTCAATGGATATGCAATTGCCACACCCATATATCTGGTGTGATGAATAGGTTTTGTTATCAAAAGTAAGATAAAGCTCATAAAATAAATGATAAAAG
>Ga0214479_100086_pt1 | contig 54911 bp, 44 predicted proteins | sample M1_20Mar14CPVII9_5_FD_165054 | JGI IMG/M metagenome (GOLD analysis project Ga0214479, IMG submission 165054) | Marine eukaryotic communities from Monterey Bay, California, United States - M1_20Mar14CPVII9sort6BwellE14 | ecosystem: Environmental > Aquatic > Marine > Unclassified | place: USA... | reverse complement strand
GAGGGTAAGTGATAGTTTATGACTTGTATGTTGTTTGTAAATGCTGTGACTGCATTCACTCACGTGACGTTTACATACACTCGTGTTATAGGAGCGGCTGCCAAAAAGCAAGCTCAACTTCAGGCCAAGAAGGATGCAGCAGAAAGTGAGTGTCATGTTTATTTTATCTTTATGATGATAAATTACCTACCTTCCTTGTACAACACTCACGCCGTTCTTCTTAAATCAATTTGTAGAAGCCGCAGCCAAGCGTGAAGCTCAACTTCAGGCTAAAAAGGACGCTGACGAAAAGCGTAGATTGGCTGCCGAGGGTGAGTAGAGACGGATGTTTATTAGTTCATTGTAATGTTCACATCTCATCATACATTTTCTATCATAAAACCTCACAGAAAAGAAACAGGCAGCTGAGCAGAAGCGATTGGAACAGGAAGAGAGGAAGCGTCAGTTGGCCGAGCAGAAGAAATTGGAACAACAACAGAAGGCTAGTCAGGCACAAAAGAAACAGGAGGCAAAGGCTGTAGTTAGCAAAGCCCCTCGAGGCTCTACTATCAGTCTATTTAACTTTGGAGGAGACAAGTCTGATGCACCAACCGTCTCAACTCCAGTATCAACTTCTGCTCCACGAGGTGTTCCAGTTATCTCGAGATGGAAGCAAGCCCGTGATGGATCAATCACAGGCGTGATATCAGGATCTAGTTCATTCCGTGATGGTGACCCTGTCACAACATCTCCCATCACAGGTAAAGCAGTTGGTGGAGCTGTTGTGACTACTAAATCAGGTTCGAAATACTTCCTTGATGGAGGCAATGCACCACCCAAAGTAAATAACAACGCCAAGGTTGCCCAGCAGGCACGGGAGAAAGCTGCTGCGGATGCTCGTGCAATTGCGGCAGAGAAGGCTCAACAAGCCAAGCTACTTGCTGCCGAGAAGCGTGAAGCTCAATTACAATCCAGAAAGGATGCAGCAGAGGCCAAAAAGTTGGCGGCCGAACAAAAGAAACAGGCAGCTGAACAGAAACGATTAGAACAGGAGGAGAAGAAGAAGCAAAAGGCAAGTTTTATCCATGCGCATGCAGGTGTTCAGTCTAGAGGCTTGACGACTTGACTCTTTGTTTACCTTGTTTGCCTTTATCGATTGCCCTTGCATATCATATGTACTAACATATGTTATAATCACATCTCTTTCATCTTCATAAACTGTGATAACGCGCATCTTTCAGGCGCAGAAGAAACAGGAGGCACCCATTTCAGTACCACCGGTGAAAGGGCGTCCTACTCTCTCCCTATTTGGGTTAGGCGGAGGTGATGATAGTGCTACAAAACAACCGCCTGTACCAAAGGGCAAGTCTGCTCCTACTCTCAAGGTTGCCAAGTCTCCAACGCTTAAGGTTGCCAAGTCTCCTACACTCAAAGTTGCCAAGAAGTCGAGTGCACCTCAGGCACCCAACGGTGTGCCTACGATATCCGGTTGGCGATTGAATGGAGACGGAAGTGTCTCAGGAAAGATCACGGGGTCGCCTAACTTTCGGAATGGAGAGACTGTTACAACGAGTCCTATATCTAAGGGAAGAATTGAGAAGGGTTCAGTTGTACAGACAGGTAGTGGCTCTAGATATTTCCTAGGTTAAATGTGATTTGAAAGAGTATACTTAAGCACTCAAAGCTAGACAAGAAGTGGCACAGAAGTTAATATAGCTAAATACAGTGTTTTCTTTGTTACAATGTTTATATTCTAATCTCACTTTACAACTTACGTGGTGCTTTGGGATGGCGAGTTTGTATTCCCTCCTTCATATTTACAACTAAATGCTCAGCTGTACCAAGCAGCTCATAGATCTTGACCAACTCCTCATCAACTTGCTTTAGCTCTTTGCCAGAATAATCCTTCCTCGCTTTCAACAACTGTGAGATCGCAGTTGCTTTCTTATCTTGACTCACCGAATGTTTGGCGAGAGTTACCGTCAGCCTGACCTTGTCCTTATTGTCTTCAAAGCTGTCAGTACCACTAACCCATTTCTTCATGTCCTTCACCACACTATCAAACTGATGTGCTGTAGACACATCTTTGTCTACAATCTTGCCAGCAATGTAAGCCCTCGATAGCAGAATTTTTCTGAGAGCAGTCCTCTGCTCTTTCATATCCTTATTCAGTGTCTTAGCTTCCTCATCACTCTCTAACTCATCCTTGTCAGGCTCATTAATGCCAAAGTATCGAGCTAGAGATGATTTATCGATGGGACCTCCCTCCTCCGTCATCATCGCGCCATATACAAGTTCTACTTCTTTCGCCCTAAACTTATCTTCGTCTTCAGTTTCATCAGTTGGAACTTTCCTTTCAAGCGCAAATGTCAGCCGCTCCAATAAAAGCGGTACACTAGATGGCCGTTCTTTGATCATTGCACTCAAATGTGACTCGTAATCGTCTGTAGAGTCAGTGGCATTCTTCCTCAATCCAGCAACGAACTTCAATTTGGCATCAAATATAGCATCATCCAGTGTTTCCTGTTTCTTATCATCTGCTGGTTTAACCTCTTTAGCATCCTTTGTTGTTGATTTAGGTGGCACAGCATATAACAATTCTAACGATGTCACACTTTCTTTGTCCTTGTCAAGCACTAGTTTTCCACTCAATACATCGCCAATTTCAATCCAAGATGGTAAGTCCTTTGTTGGTCTCGAGACATATACATCCAAGTGAGATCCCTTCTGCAATGTGGTAGCCTTGATTTGAGCCCTTCCATCATCTTTGACACAAGGAGTAGATGCCTTGTCCATCTTACTATAGACTTCACAAGGTAGAGAATCAGGAAGGGAAAATAGCAGCTCACATGGTACGTCTTTCATTTGCTCTAGAACATTTCTATTTGCATGACGAAGAAGGAGACAAACGGTATATTCTCCGCCTTTAAGAGACACTGCTTCGATGTGATGAATAGCGCCGCCGTATACAAGTGGCTGTCCTTCACTATTCACTAGTGACCAAAGTTGAGTATCAACAGGAGAATCATACAACTGATTGAAGAGTGAAGGAAAACTAGGTCGTAATTGAATATCTTTCTTGTCCTTTTCTGTCTTGATTGTGAACTTGTATCGTAATCTAGATTCATACATCAGACTGTTTTGTTTGTCAGGAGAAGCGGACAACTCCGCATCACTCGGTGGAACTTCATCCAGCAACTCGTTCGAGCAGCACTGAATATCATATTCAAACGGACGAAGAGTTCGCGCGGCAGACTTGAGGCTGGCAGATGGATTTATCTTCTCTGCTCTCAAAAGTGCATTGATACCGAGCCTTGCAAATTCTCGAGCAGCCGTAATGGTTACAGGTTGGGAATGGAATAAAGTAGGGCTGCGTACATTAAAGGAGTGCCACTCAATATCAGCCGTGACAGTCGCAGGCGAAGGATTAGCCAGCCAGAGCAACTGCAGACATAGTTCAAGAGTGTGTCCTCCCTTCACGCGTATGTGGTACTCTTCTTCTACGCCATCTCTTACTTGATATATCTTTTTAAGCTGAATCAATGAGTTAGGAAGATCGCCACGGACAAATGGAATTGCATGTAGATAAACACGGGGCCCCGTGGCCGTTTGACTTGATGTACTGCTACGCAGCTTGATCGTAGCCCATTCAGCTCCTACAGGAACAGTTATAAAACGCCTATCAGGTGATCCCGGAGTTAGCTCAAAAGGCGTTGTAAAGTCTAAACCATTCTCTTTCAATATAATCTTGCCGTCCAAACCATCTGATCCAGAAACAAACTTAGAGTGAGGGACTATCACCGTGATGGGCAGTGAAAATATCTTCCCTCGAGTAGAATCATTAGACACGAATGCATCAACAGTAGCAAAATGAACTCCGGCAGACAGTGCTTTTGTGTCTAGGCGAACTGAAAAAGATTGACCGCCCCTTTCTTTCGCTGACAATAGAGTCATTCTTTCTGGACAAGTAATCCAACTGTCACTTGCTTTGAGTAACAAGTCGAGTTCCAAGCCCAAAATCTCCTCCATTTCACCCGAAGTTCTCTGATTAGAATGACTGAATTTTGGTTTGACAAGTACTCCAAAAGTCTTTGGTCCATCATTTAGCTCAACCTCATCACGGATGTAAATACCTCTTGCATTACTTCTGGATGGAATGGAAATATCAATGGCTATGTTTTGACCAAGTTTGCCGTGATTTGCAATGATATACTCAGCGCATTGATTTGCAGAGACAAGTCCAGCGCCCTGAGCATACACATCAGAAATACCGCACTTGGAAACAGCCGTGTTTACCAGCCCTCTTTTCAGTTCTATTGGATTACAATTGATCCCTTTTTGTTTCGCAGCAGACAGAACACATGCCGCTACTCCACATGCATTGGGTGATGACATACTCGTGCCATGGTATTGTGCCTTGGACTGAAGCGCATGTCGAGGGATGGGGCTAATTGCACCACCAGGAGCACATATATCAGGAAGGCATCCATCCGGTGTCGGCCCTCGAGATGAGAAGTAGTAGCTTGCTGCCTCAAGCGCTTTATCACCTTCGATTGGTGGTAGTGTTGAATACTGTTCACTCATCATTTCAGGGGACAACCAGGCACCGACAGTAATTGGCGCCGTTTCACTTCCAGGACTACCGATAGAACTGAGCGCTGGTCCATCATTCCCTGCAGAAGTAAATACAGCCATATTCCAATCATTCACAGCAGCAGCAAAGACTTTAGCAACATTCCCAGTATTATATTGGAATGACGCTTCACCATACGATAAATTGAGTATATCACAACCATATTTTTTCGCAGCCACTAAAGCTCGAGTTAGTCCGGCACCTGTTTCTGTAGAACCTAATCTACCATCACCGATCTTAAGTGCTAGAATCTGAGCTCCTGGTGCAACGCCAGATATATCAACATCATCATCTCCTTTTGTTTCCTCGTTAAAATTGGCAGCAGCAATACCTGCAACGTGTGTACCGTGTGATCCAGCATCAGTCACAACGCTCAAGATGTTCCCCTTTTCATAGACTTGGATGCAATATGTAACCTCTGAACCAAATCCCAAGTTACCAGTCTGTCTAAAATGTTTGAAAGGCGCCATTGGAATAGATTTGGACATATCACCAGTACCATCGAGGACAGCTTTCCAAACCCCATCTACTTCGAACATGACAATATCCATCATTGGGCCATGATCTTCATATGACTCCATCACTTCTTTCAGTTGTTCCAATAACAATTTCAATTCCTTCTTTTGGTTGCTTATCTTTTTCTTTTCCTCATCATCTTCTCCACTCTTCTTCTCGTCTAGACTATCCAATTTTGATTGAGTATCTGCAATCAAAGCCTGATGTTTTGCAACAAATGCCTCCTTCCTTTCCCTTTTGACTCGTCTTTCTACATTACGGGGTAACAGATCATACAATCGCACAGCACCCAGCTTTAAACTTTTGATATCTTTTGCCCATTCACCCAATGTTACATCACGCCCTGACAATCCTTGTATTTGATTATTGGTTGTGTAATCAAAGTCAATACTCTTTTCCATACATATATCTCCATCGCCGGTACAATCTAAGAAGTCAATATACTTGGGCTTTACCCCATCACTGATGTATCAAGAAGAAGGTAGTTAGTTGCAGGTTAGATATATAAAGAATTATATATATGAATATGAATACATAAAAAGACTATACATTACCTCGTGGTACCATTCAACCCAGCAGCATTCAAATCACAGCCTGTATCGAGAATTGCAATCTTAATACCCCGTCCATCAGAATTGGGATAATTATCAAACAAATCATATATCTTTGTCTCCTCTTTGGGGATACACGCGGATGTTCTCATACCTGAACTTGTTTTTGATGGTGAAGAGCCGATGTCAGGATGGAATGAGAACGCACCTACTGTGGAATATAATACTAGTAGTAGTAATGATGATGCTGCAATCATCAACATCAATAATCTCTGTCGGCTTTTTTATTTTGTGGATTGTGACAGGCTCCTGGCTAGAGGTATCCTTTTTCCTCACTACTGCCAATCCAAGAGGCCGGATTTTTGATATAAACCCCTGCACTCAACAGTTCACCTCTAGGTTGCAGTCAGTGTGCATAAGATGGTATCATCTTACTTCAATTTGCTTTGTTAAGCTTGATTGATCTCAATTACTTGTAGCTTCAGTGTTTTCTTTGTACATTATTTACATTTACATTCTATTCTATTATTCTATCTATGCTGTGTCTCGACTTGGCTGTTGTTCTTCTTCCACTTCTTCTTTGGGCACTGATGATAGCTCGGACCCCAATCATTCATCCAGGGTAGCATTTCCATTTTAGGATAGTCGACACTACACTCGTACCGCGATCCATTGTGAAAAAGATAAGGAGAACCAACACACCATCCAACTGATGGTGGAGGTATACTTCCAAAGTATCTCATTAAAGAGTTGGCCGCATCTGTTCTGGCCTGAAACCAGCCTTCAGTATTCTCCCAGAGCAGTCGACGATGATTGGTTGATACTTCATTGATTGTATTACTTTTGTTCAATCCTTTTATATATCCAACATACTTCTTTCTCGGGTACAGTTTTGGACCTCTGTCACTCAAATGTGCTATCAATAATGAAACAAACATATCATCAGGTTTTGTTATGTGCTCCGAAACGAATTGTCTTGCCTCGTCGTCAAATGCAGGATGCCATATAAAGCAAAGGTAATTTCTGTGTATAATTGAACCAGTTGGTAGGATAATATGACTTCCAAAGTCAGCCTTTGAGTCAGTGTATTCATATTCACCATCATTATCATTCCGACAGAAAGGAACAAAGTTATCCTTGTTCTGTTTCATATCATTAGTAATGGCTTGTTGGACTGTCTTTTCTAGAACATTATCTAACTGAGTTGTAATTCTTTCATCTGTGAATGCAACCCTTCGCCCATAGTTTCCTATTTGTATATTTGAATTCCTCTTCCACAACTCTATGCCAGACTTGATTATAAGTTTAGATGTAGTATAGAATGGCCCATCATCATCAAAATATATTAACATTTCATTTATCGGAGCTATCGATGGGTGATATCTATTCAGTAGATTGTTTGTTAGACCATGTTCAAATGAATAGAAGATTCTAAATGGATGCGTAGGATTCACATTCCACTGAAGCATATCTTTGATAATGCTATAAGAGTTGTCTGTGGTATTAGTACTCTTCTTTAACAAATCAGTACGCGGAGCATTCCATACTAATACAATCTCTGTAGCTCCTTTCCATTTGAAGAATACTTCTTTCAATGCTATACCCAGCTTCTTGAACCGATCGGTATTGTGTGCCATGATAATGATTGTATAAGCTTTTGTGTTGCAACTTTTTGCAGGAGGCAAGCGACAAACATTATGTTGTTCATTTGTAGAATGTATCCATTGTCTTATTGCATCAACTATACCTCCAGGCTTCAATTGTACATCATTCAAAGTATTATTGACATGTCGGTTTTGAGATATTGTAAACTTACATACTGATTTACTCTTCTCGGCACGCTTTAACATCGATTTGAGTACACTTCTTTCATCCTTTTTAGAAGCATAGCCGCTTACTTTTGATCTTGTAAGTGTATTCTTTAACTTGCTTTGTTTCTGTATATCATGAATACTAACTGGTAGATAATAGATTGGTATATAGAATTGAAATAAGGAGAAGAAGAATATCATACCGCCAATTGCATTGAGGATATTGCAAGCTGAAGTGATGATGTTGAGTGCATGCCTCATTATGTCGTGTTGGTAATGATGGTACCTTATACACTAATGTTCACCGAGACTACTCCCATTCGAAAGAGTATGAAAACACCATAACTGATGAAATGATAGTGCCAATTCAAATAGTGCCTTATTCTAATACCAATTCGTCCTCTATCTTACCATTACATCATCATCGTTTGCTGATAATAACAATCTTCTCCGTGGATTCTCATGTGGTATCCTTTAGGGTATCCTTCACTTTTTCTCAGCTGAGACATGCATACCTACCTCCTATCTATTGGAGCCTCTCCTCTCTGTCTAAATCCTCTACATAGATATTCTGCATGGCCATACGTGCTATCACTTACTCTAATTTGTTTTGTTGAGCTTTGGCCAGGAGATTAGTGGAAAGGTTAAAGGAGAAAGTGTCAATATTGGCCTTTTGTCTCTGTCTAGACTCATATCTATCTTACTACTTTTGTTCTAACACTTTTAATCGACTACCTTTACATGTTTTAATGCTTGGTCGGCACTGAGGTAATTAAATCTATCTGTACAACGAGATAGCCCTCCCTTAATCTAAAAGCAAAGCATAGACCAAAATCAAAGAGAAGCATCGTCTCACATCACATCAATGTGTATAGCTTGATACTGAACTGAGTTACAATGGATAGCATAAGAATAACGGTCAAAACAGTTGGTCCTGCAATATCTACATATGGTCCCGGTGCCTTACGACGGATCATACTTGCTCGTCTTGAATCTAAACCAAAATGTAAAGTTATTTGCAATTGATTATGTGTGAGAGCCACAACTAACACGAAAAGAATACATTAATCAAATCACAACCCAATAATAATATATACACTTACATTGTGTCATGGCATAAAGAATAAATGCAATTGAAACAGGTAACAATATCACACCGTACAATTGATGCGGTACCGATTGAGTATCGGCATCCGTAAATGCTACTATTGCCACACTCGCTCCCGCTAATATCACAGAAACATGCATCCATGCTAGAAATGTACGTTCATTTGCAAAGAATACCTTTGGATCAATCTTTACAGGTGCCGATCGGGGGTATGAATCAATCACTGCTGTAGTACCACCGGTAGCTGCAAAGGCATTTGACTTTCGACGAATATTTTTAAAGAAATTAAACCAATTCTTTTTAGATTGACCACGAGGACTCTTTGATGATGAACCAGCCAATGATCCTACAGCTACATCACCAGAGACTGATACTGGACGTGGTTGAAATTGCTCGGGAATCGACCCTTCAGGTAATGTATCAACTTCTTCAGCATCTGTGTTGGTAGTATTGTTATTATTAAATTGTGATACATTTGAATTTGTCCTTTCTAGAAAGTAATGTACCGCTGGCGCATCAGATGTAGCGGCGGCACCACCGGATGATGATGGTGGCGGTCCGCTGGATATTAAGGGTGTCTTTTCACTTGACATGTTTATAATAGTAATAGTGATTGGTAGATGTTGAAAGTTGTAAGATAGATGTGTAATCTATTGTTGTTGTATATGCAATATAATTAGATAACGGTGAACTTTGAATGTATAATATCAATCCAGAAGAAAGATGGGTTGGTTTATAAGTATATTACAATTAGATGGATTGGCATATATGTCAAATAGCAAATAGCAGCAAGTTGCATAGCTTTGTAATTTGTATCTTAGCAAGATTCTCGGTATAAATGGGAGTCTTTGACTCTCATTTCTTGATTATGTCAGCCAGTGTCAGTGATATTGATCGTACTCAGTCATACCATATCTTCATACTGGATGGACTATACTCATGAATAGCAGTTGACAAAGTTAGTGCGGCGAGACGACTTTAGAAAAAGAACGAGCACAAATCACTAGATATGATATGCAGATTCGAGAATAATACCGCAAAGAGACAATTAGATTCGAGATATTATATCATCAGAGTTACAATTACAATCAGAATAACAAGTAACATAATAGCTAATAGTAAAAGAACATTATTATCATGAGCACCGAGGTAACAAATCTCGATGTTGATGCCATGGAGGTCATTTACTATGATGATATAATAGAAAGTAGCGAAACATCATCGACAACAACTGCAGACGATGAGCTCCAAGATTTTATAGCATCAGAACCAAACATCAACAATTCTAATACAACAAAAGAACAAAGCAAGCGGAAGAAACTTCGAAGAATGGCACATGAACAACGGAAGAAACTAGAAATGAAGATTAAAGCAAGACGAAAGAAGTTTAAGCAGCTAATGTCAGAACCAAAGGTAGTTCTTACTCGGGACAAACTGTCATTTGTTTGTGGCGTGTTAACAATCATGATTATCGAGGCGGTATTGTTAGTAGCTCCAAACAAAATGGGTTTATTATATACAACACTTCTCATACCACTATTGTTGGCACGATATGTTATATACAAAAGCGATTTGTATCACTACTTCATGTATGACTTTTGCTATTACGCACAAGTACTCATGTTACTACAAATGTACAAATATCCAAACAATATTGAGTTGAGGAAGGTCATGTTTTCGGTAGCTAATGGTCCATTGTGTATTGCAATAGTTATGTGGCGAAACAGCCTCGTCTTTCATTCAATGGATAAGATGACATCAATGTTTATACATATACTACCTTCAATGGTGACGTTCTGTCAACGTTGGCGTGATCAGCTCGAGATGAAGGAGTACAAAGTAATCGAAGATATGGATGGAACAATATCAAGCAACATTTACGACTTTTACTGGAGTCCTTTCTTGTACTATGTCATCTGGCAAACAATATATCTAATCAAGACGGAAGTGATATCAAAACGAAAGCTCGAGTATAATACAGATATAATGACCTCACTGAGATGGATGACAAGAAAGAAGACCTCATCATCATACAAACTTCTGAGTATATTTGGCGAACACAACCAACTACCAACATTTGTTTTGATTCAAGCAGTGTATACAATTGCAACGTTTATCATATGTCCATTGCTATGGCACTCAATAGTTCTGCATGTTCTTTATCTAGCAGTTATTTTCATCATTGCGTTATCTAATGGGGCAACATACTACTTCCATGTCTTTGCAAAACGATACATCGACGAGATTGGGCAGAGAGCAGCACAACCGGAGCAAAAGTCGTAAGAGCATAAAGTAATATTTAAGTAGTTAAGTGTTTCAATACTTCCTCTGCAGCTCTATTACCTGATATGATTGCCCCTTCCATATGTCCACTGCCATGTGAAGTCTCGGTACCAGAAAAATGAAGGGAACCAACAGATTCCTGCAATTGACTATCCCCATAATCAGTTGTAATAGCTACATCTTCTGTGCATGTTCCATCATTTGTATACAAATCTTTTAACCAGCTCTTGTATGTCACTGTGATGCTATCCTTTGATATGTTTATACCATCTTTATCAGCAGATCCATCTATTATAATCTCTGCATTTTGTTGTACATCCTTTTCCGGATCAATACCATATATGTCTTTCAATGAGTCTATTACATGATTGTAGAGAGCATTAGGCTCCATACTTTCCAATAGCTTTGCACCATGTTGTTGGGTTACAAAACCGGCTAATGTAGGATGATCACCATCTTCATCAACTCCAGACGATGCCTCCCACCATGTGCTAACGGCACCAACTTGATCGATTGATATTGCACTCTGATTACTCTCTCGCCACCAATTCGTTGGAAATGATACTGAAACTTTCCCATAGCTTTCCATCCATGTCGGAGTGGCAAGCATTGCGTCCATCTTAGTCTTTGATAATGCAGGGTTAAATTCAATTGTATTGGCAATTAGTTTTGGAGGCGCCGCTATGATACACGATCGACAGTTTATGATCTCTTCTTCATCATCTTGTTCAGTTTCTGACTTCTTCTTCTTATATATCACATTCACCAAGTTGTTATCATTATTGTGTTCAATACGAACCACTTTTGACCCCAACTGAATAGATAGGTTTGAATCATCACTCAATAATTTTTTAACCATACTATCAGCTCCACCAACTATTCGAACAGCACCTCCACCACAAGCTGCATATCGGCCACTCTCTCCGGGTGGTAGCACATGCCTCTTCCCATCACTTGTTCTAATAATAGTTTCACCATCCATATGCATTGGTACAGTTTGAATACCCACCTGTTGCAAAAATTGATTCATAACATATTCTTGTCTTGGCCATGCCCATGCTCCGCCAAGGTCTCCCCGATTTGATAGAAGTCTACCACCAACTCGTGATCGAGCTTCGATAATGACAACACTCATGCCACTTGATAGTAGTTTTCGAGCAGCATAGGCACCACTTAATCCTGCTCCTACAATACAAACGTCTACCATAATAATAACTTGTTGATTAAATAGAACCTGAGCACTAAGTATTTATCGTATGGATACCAATGAATAGTATCTTATAATTCTCATTCCCTATCTCGTTATATCAAACTACTACTATTCGAAAGACCTTTAAAAACTGAGTGATGGTATGTTGGCAGTATTAAGCGTTCTTTGAGGAGAGATTATGTATGAGAGAGGCACGCAAATTCAATGCAAATTTGCAAAAAAGATATGGTCTGTCCGTAGTTGTCCTGCCTCACCGGACTACCATCAATTGACAGCGGATGTAATACATAGTGTTTGCTCATCAATTAATCAACCCCCTTCTCCTCACTATCATTGTATTGCATAGTATATAGGAATACATATCTTGTGATGAGATAGTGGCATACGTCGTTAGCACCCAAAGCCCAAAACAATTAAAAAAATAAGAGAGTTTGATTGAGAGTTGATGATATATAATAACACTGCGGACTTGCATAATAGAGTTGTATATCGTATCTATCTGACTTACCCTTTACATCTTCATCTTATGCGTTTGATATATAGAGTGTTGTTTACGACAGTTGATATTTGAGGGAGTAAATTGCAAATTACAAACTCTACCTCTAAAGTGCATTCAACTTCACACTCAGACTCAGTAATTTATACTAGGTACAATCAATATGGGTGATGAGGAATGGACGTTTGTTCCTCAACGTAAGGGATCCAAACATAAGCATAAGAATCAAAATCATAACCGAAAAGGTAAACATACCGTGAGTGGTCTATACGGAGCAACGGTACATAATAATAATAATGATGATACTGCTGAATATGAATATAGCACAAGCACTGATGAACAAAAGTTGATAGAACGAGAACGAATAAAAGACAATGTATTAGATTGTATAGATGCATTAGAGAATCAGATAAAAATGGATAGTGGTTTATTTGCTCATCGGTTGATATCTTCACTTGTAGCTGCTTCCTCTACAACCAATACTAATGAGTTGCAATCGAATAATACAACAATAAAGGATGATAGATCAGTTGATAGTACACAACATATACGAGAAATTGTAGCATATGGTATTGGTAACTTTGCAAAAGGGAACTATCAGGCATCTATACTTCAATTGGCATGTCTATTACTCATACGAAGGCGTGCTGCTCTTGCCAAACAACACTCAACGACCATGATCAACACTAATCATCAATCTACTACTACTACAAGTGACGCCTCAACAACTAGCACCACCATAAACTCATTTGAGTATGATCAAACACAAGTTCCAATCTATTACTATGAACCATGCATACTACCAATAGAGAAGGAGTTATTAGAAAGTATATTTCATGTACACGTCCTTACTTCAAATGAATTTGGCAAACGAAGTTTAGAATCAATGCGGCAAGAATGTAAACAACAACAACGACAGCAACAATCGAGCAGTAATAATTCGGTACCATCATCAGATATTTCAATAACAGCAGTATCAGATTCTTCTGACGTGGATACGGAACGTTTACATACTCTATTCTACATGCCGCACTGTCCCATGCAATTGTATAGCAATGTCCTTTGGGCACATTGGGATTATATATTTCCAAGACAACAACAAAATGGTACTAAAGATTCCACTACATATGATGATAATACTTCACCAACCAATGATCCATCGAGCCATGATGAGAACAGTATCAACAACTCTATAGTTATATTTGGTAATAGCTTCCATGCATACGACGAACGAACGATATCCTCTGAGAAACGAATGAACCCAACGAACGGTTTATATCGAGTTATACCATTTGTCCATGAAACAATAGTATCAGTACAGCCTCGTGATTGTCGTGGTGAGGATGCTGTTGATGAACTACGGTATTTAGATAATGCATTTAACGATTGCAATGTAATTTCCTTTAGTTGCAGTGATGAAGATGATGAGGGTGGATGTATAGAAAAGAAGATATTACCAGAGAGACCGAAAGAATGGTTTGCATCTGATGATCCTGATAACAATGGAGAGTTGATATGATCGAAATGCTGCCTGATCAAACTACGAAAGTTGAAGTTCCAACAAATCTTTGGTTGTCAAAATTTCACAGTTCTCATCCAAAATTAACATCAATCCCATGCTCTCTTGGTTTTCAAGCTTTTCACAGTATACATCTGCTTTAGACACTCTTGTTTACTTGGGATTGGGATTATCACCTTATATATAATCTATACGGTGGCAGACAAAGATGGAGTTCTTTTGCTGCTCAAATCGAAGCGACTATAGAAACATTTGGCGGAATACCGAGACTACACGTCTCATCCGTGAGTTTATGTTGTTTACCGACAAAGGACAAGGATCTCTACCGCTAGTTACATCTGAAGACTATGCTATCCAGGCAGTTACCAAAGAAGACTTTGGACCAGTTCTAAGTACAGTTTGGTACATCCGTTCTGGCGGATTCCGAGTCGATAGTACAAACAACTCAGCCGGGACTTTCATTCGGTCAAACGATTACAAGAACTTCAAATGCAAAACACACAATAAATACTTTGAGGTCAATCTATACACACGAGAAGTGTCCATCTCTTATCATCACGAGTCGACCCGTTCAGGTCGAAGGTATGCTAGAGATGCAAGTATTGATCAAACAGCTGGTAGTGTCTGTACCAAAGGAGCTCATTGGACTCACCCCGCAAAGGCCTCTTGAGGATGATATATACGAGGAAGACGATTGATCTAAAACAATTAACATGTAGCGTAAAGAAAAAGGAGGATACGAAGAACCAGGAGCTCGGCTCTGATTAGTAGGTATATGGGAATGTTGATACAGAGTTGGGAAAAGTATAAGATTCGTTTAATATCTATCTATTATGTCTATAGTCATCACGGAATCTTCTCTTATACGTTATTAAGTAGTTGTACAGATTTATACTGAAGTTAGCCGACTCGACAAGGCTAGGGGCACTAGACCTTTACATCTTTTACAATCTATTCTTTCTTTCTTACTTAGTTCGCTTTTGGTACTCAATGTCCGACAAATTACAACCACTCATCAAACTTCCTGCATGCTTGCTTTCTCATTGTTTGTGACACATCTTTTCCATTTACTAATATCAATACCATCCCATTATCTATAAGACGATATAGATTGTAACCATACGCACTCTAAATAGAATGGCCATCATTCAACCTGCCGCTCTTGCGGTTGTCTTGTTAGGAGTTGCAACAATTAACAATTGCAATGCTTTCCTATCACCATCAATAACAAGTAGTACTCGTCAAACTATACCGAGTACTACTCGTTATCAACAATATGAAAGCAGTCAACAACAACAGTCAAAACTATATGTTGCAACACCTGAACAAACAACAGAAGAAGATGTCACAACAACATCAACAACAACTAAACCACAAACAATCACAGCAAACAAACTTCCACCACCACCCTTCAAAAAGGTAATGGCAGCTAATCGTGCTGAAATATCAGTACGTATCCAACGTGCCGCGACCGAATTAAACATGGGCTCGGTAGCAATCTACGTCGAAGAAGATCGATACGGTCAACATAGATGGGGTGCCGATGAATCCTACGTATTAGAAAAAGAAGAAAGTGCCACACCCATCAGTGCTTATCTCGATATACCACAAATTATTAATATTGCTAAGAAAAGTGGTGTGGATGCCATCCATCCTGGATATGGTTTCTTATCTGAAAGTCCACAATTTGCACAGGCATGTGCTGATGCAGGATTAACATTCGTCGGTCCTACAGTTGAAAATTTAAATACCTTTAGTGATAAGACAAGTGCACGTGAGGCTGCCATTGCTGCCAATGTCCCAGTAGTTCCGGGAAGTGATGCATGTACAAATGCTGACGATGTTAATGCATTCGTTGATGAGGTGGGATTACCAGTTATTATTAAAGCTGCCATGGGTGGTGGTGGTAAAGGTATGAGAGTGGTACGTAATCGGGAGGATTTAATCCCATTCTTTGAAAGTGCTAGTAGTGAAGCGTTGGCGGCGTTTGGTGATGGATCTGTTTTCATTGAACGATTTGTGGAGTCACCTCGTCATATTGAGGTACAAATAATTGGCGATGGTAATGGTGGTGTTATCCACTTGTGGTAAGTTGTTATATAATTTTGTGCATATCATGTGTGCAAATATGATGTCAGCATATTATATATCTCCATCTATATTCTCATCATCACCCCACTTCATCAATCACAGGGAACGTGACTGCTCAATCCAACGACGATACCAAAAAGTAATTGAAATGGCACCGGCATGGAGTTTACCAGATGAATTACGTGCCCAATTACACAAGTATGCAGTAGATTTAACAAGTAAGGCAAAGTATAAGAATGCGGGTACTGTTGAATTTCTTGTTGATAAGGAGAATCGTCCATACTTTATTGAGGTTAATCCACGAATTCAGGTAAGCAGTTTGTATTTGATGTGTATTTGAGAGGGCATAAGATTATAACATTCTCCATCACAAAATATACCACCATTGCAAAATACTAATCATATCCCACCCATCACACTCACTTATCTCTCCACTCAAAGGTTGAACATACTGTAACCGAGGAAGTTACAGGTATTGATGTCGTACAGACACAGATCCGAATTGCCGGAGGAGCCACATTCGATGAGATTGGTCTCAAACAGGAGGATATTCAACCACGAGGCGTTGCCATTCAATGTCGAGTAACGACCGAGAATCCAGAGAGAGACTTTGCTCCCGATACTGGTATGATTTCACTCTACCGTCACTCCGCTGGTGCGGGTATTCGTGTGGATGGTGTTGGATATTCAGGATTGACAATTACACCATATTTCGACTCGATGATAGTCAAGTATATCGCTAAAGGCTCAAACTTTGCCGAGACTGTAGCCCGAATGAAGCGTGTACTTATTGAATGTCGTATTCGTGGTGTGAAGACCAACATCCCCTTCTTATTGAATGTATTGACACATCCCGAGTTTGAAACTGGTATTGTTACCACTGGCTTCATTGATGAGAATCCAGGCCTTAAACAGATTAGTGAAAGTAAATGGAACTTTGCCTCCGATGAACAGAGTGATCAACGTAAGGTTGGGGAGAAGGAACGTCTCATTCGCTACCTTGCCAATTTAGCTGTCAATGGTCATCCACCAGAATTGGGTGCCGACCCTACCAAGATTAACTTTGATCATAGTGTAGATACTACCAAGATTCTTACACTTCCAGAGGATACACCAGCAAGTACTGGAGGTATGAGAAAGATTCTATTGGCAGAGGGACCGGAGGGTTATGCCAAGGCTGTTCGTGAACACAAAGGATTGTTATTGATGGACACTACATGGAGAGATGCCCATCAGAGTCTACTGGCTACTCGTATGCGAACTAAAGAGTTGGAACGTTGTGCCGAGTATACAAACACTGCCTTGGCAAATGCATTCTCACTTGAAATGTGGGGAGGTGCTACATTCGATGTTGCAATGCGCTTCTTACATGAATGTCCATGGGAACGTCTTGAGAGTTTGAGGGAGAAAGTTCCTGATGTTCCATTTCAAATGCTCTTACGTGGTGCCAATGCTGTCGGATACACGAACTATCCTGATAATGTTGTCCACAAATTTTGTCAACAGGCTAAGGCTAGTGGTGTAGACATCTTCCGTTGTTTCGATTCACTTAATTATTTGGAGAATCTCAAGCTTGGTGTAGATGCGGCAGGCTCAGCTGGAGGATTTGTCGAGGGTGCTATGTCTTACACTGGTAACGTTGCTGATCCAACAAAGGGCAAGTATAACTTGGAGTATTACATGAAGTTGGCAGATGAGCTTGTTGATATGGGTGTTCATTCCCTTGCAATCAAGGATATGGCAGGATTACTCACCCCGAAAGCGACCACCATGTTGGTTGGTGCATTGAGGGAGCAACATCCTAATACACCTATCCATGTGCATACTCATGATACCCCGGGCTCAGGCGTTGCTTCTATGATTGCAGCCGCCCAAGCAGGTGCCGATGTTGTTGACGTTGCAACCGATGCAATGTCAGGTTTGACATCCCAGCCTTCGATGGGAGCAATTGTTTCCATGCTTCAAGGTACTGAGGAGGATACAAACATTGACAAGTCTCTACTAGGTCCTCTTAACACCTATTGGGAGAACGTTCGTAACCTATACCTGCCATTTGAGTCTGGTCAGCTTTCGGGATCTTCAGATGTGTATGAGAATGAGATTCCAGGAGGTCAGTACACAAACTTGCTATTCCAATCTCGTCAGCTTGGATTGACAGATAAGTGGCCAGAGATTAAGAGAAAGTATGCCAAAGCAAACATTGTACTTGGAGATATTCCAAAGGTAACACCATCTTCCAAGGTTGTAGGTGATTTAGCTCAGTTCATGGTGTCTCAGGACCTTGACGCCACACAAGTAGTAGCACAGGCCGAGACGCTTGCTTTCCCTGAAAGTGTTGTTCAATATTTAAGAGGTGAAATTGGAATTCCACCAGGAGGCTTCCCGGAACAATTGCGTGAGAAGGTCTTATCATCCCGAGGCCTTGAAGGTGTAGATGGACGTCCAGGTGCATCACTTCCTGATTACGACTTTGACCAAGCAGAGAAGTTATTGAAAGACAAGTATGGTTCATTCATTACCGATAAGGATGTATTGTCTCATGCACTCTATCCTAATGTCTTCTCCGAGTGGAAAGAGTTTGAGTCTGTCTACGGTAAGGTGTCAAAGCTGGCAACTGATCTATTTTTATCCCCAATGAAGGAAGGTGATGAAGTTGACATTGAACTTCGACCTCGTCGAGGAGGTCAGCGTGTTATTGTCAAGTTGGTCAGTATCGGAGCACCACGTGAGGATGGAACTCGTACTGTTACCTTTGAAGTTAATGGAGAGCGTTGGTTCATGCCAGTTACTGATCAGAATGTGGTTCAAGATGCTGATATTCGTCGAAAGGCTTCTGGTGATGGTGAAATCGGTTCTCCAATGCCTGGAGTTATTGTTGGATTGAAGGTCAAGGAAGGAGATGTCATTCAGGAGGGTGAGGCCCTGTTAACACTATCAGCCATGAAAATGGAAACCGTCATCCCTGCCACTTCATCGGGAGTAGTAAAGCACATTGCCGTCAATGTTGGTGATAAGGTTGAGGGCGATGATCTACTTGTAGAGATTGAATCAGAAGAGTAGGCAGAGAGATTGTGATCTTTTGATGTTTTTGCAAGTACAAGCTAAAGTACAACAATTTTGTTATTTACTTAAAGACTAATTGCCTATTACTATACCCACATTCGCCGTGCTTGTGCCGTTCAAATAGAGCCTCGAGTTCCTCTAAGAATAGTGTATGATACTTGTCAATATCTTGTTGGGATATATCTCCTTCAATCTTAGGAATATCAAGACACTTCCCGACGACCAAATGAATCTTTTGTGGATTGGGTATACCTGAATAATGATCGTTAATAATAAGAAGTTGAGATATATATTGCAACATCAGTAGGAAATAGTCACACTAGAAACGACAAAAAGCTTACCAAACGGTAATTTCCAACGCCCATAGTAAAACAATGGCAAGAAACCTATTTGTCTTGATATCTTCTCGACGATCTTACCCTTTGGTGCCCAATATCCATAACTTCCATCTAAATTAAAGATAAAACATGGACACACGGGAGAGCCAGTTGATAATGCCAGCTTGATAAATCCTTTCCTACTCTTCAAATATAATACAATATCATCAGGTTTTGTTGGGTCTAGCAGTAATACCTCTTGAACTCCACCGGGTATAAATGAGAAGCTCTCACCACTATTCAGCCTTCTGACAAATGTCTTCTTGTCAACACTTAATCCTCCTGTCCAAGTGTAGACATGTTTTAAGAATGGTATATTGAAGACCGCGGATGTCATTAAACACTTCCCATCATCATTAATCTTTCCAGGAAGTCTATTCAATGTTGGATTGAAAGCTGAAAAGTAGAACAGAAAACAGTTAAGAGATGAGATGTATCTGCCATATGATGTGAACAACATTGAATTCAATATGCATGCAATACTGAAGATCTCACCAAATGCACCATATGGAAGTATATCATGTGGAGACACTGCAAAGATAATAGCCTTATTCTTCTCTTCAGCATGTTCAATTAAATTCTCTTCATCTTCAATAATAGTTTTTAAACCAAAGTATTTTTCACCTTGGTGCATCATCCAATTACCAAGCTTAACGCCGAGCCTACCAGGAAAATGTGGCGGTAGTAATAAAGATAATGTGATGAGACCGACTATTGCCATTCGCTGCCATTTATCTGCAAATAAGACTTTAAGTACAAAAAGATAATATGGTATGTTGTGTGAGATAAAAATATGCTATAAGATACGATATGCAGAAAAAACAATAACTCACTGGCGTATAGTATTATCCATAGTACGAAACCATTGACGCCTAACCATAATGTAACTGCAATGGTTGGTATGAGTCCAGAGTCTTGTGGAGTATCGACTATCTTCCATTTTGATGCATCGGAAGTAGATGATGAAGTACTTCCATTGCTACCATTTTGTTTATCGGCTGCCATTAGTTTTGTGTTATATTATTAGTAAACTATTTATATTTACATTCTTCGGTTCATTTATGCCCACAACTTGTATCGAAGGAGTTCGTCTATGACGTCGTCATCATTGTTGCAAAGAAATTAATGAGAGTTGCACCGTCATGTGTTCCAAAAATGAGTTTCCTTTAAGTCCATGAAAACTCTCATAGTAAATAAAGTCTGTTGTTATCGTTAGGTGTACTTGATGGATCAATAATTGGTTTGGTATATCGTGAATATTGAATAACGCAGTAGATCAGTATTTGACGACAGTGTAATCATCATTTGAGTGTCCTTGTAGTGGGAGGATACGATCTCCGGTATCCTTCAAGATAGATGATGGCCGCTAACAGTAACAATACCCAAACAATAGCAGCCCATGGCACCATCCTATCAATATTATTACGTCTATTATCATTTATATTATCACAATTAACAATCCGATTAATATCAGTATCGACATTAGGTCAAGCTTCCATACCATTGGAATTATTATTATCATCTGCGTTATTTATTGGACGGGAGGGATTTCGATTAGCATTGACTAAGGAGGTTGCTTATACAAATGACGATGATAAGAAGGAGAAGGGGAGTATAGAAAGAAGAGATAGTGAACAGCAGCAGTTGATTAATGTTTCATGGCTATCAATACCAGTGGGCGCACTTCTATCACTGTTTGCCCTCTTGATACATCTAAACAATTGCAAAGTTAACAACAGCATAAACAACTCCTCTGATAATAATGAAGATATAATATCATTACTAGATTACCAACTAGCAGGTATACTATATTGTACATCATCCTTGATTGAAAGTTTAGCTGAACCATTAGTTATACAATGTTTACAATTAATGGATGTTACAACGAAAGCAAAAGCTGAGGGTGTTGCATTAGTTATGAAATCAATAAGTTGTTTTACTTGTTTGTATTTGATGAGATGTAAATGGTTTGGTGATGTAATCAGGATGGCAATGATTCATTCTTTAGAAGGAGATTACAATATGTCAGATGATACAAACTTTGCAGTAACTGCATTTGGTTTATCACAGTTGGTATATGCTCTAGTCTTTACAAGCATCATGTATCGTCATGCATTAACAAAGAAGAATGGCAGTATACAATGGCCAAAGTACACCAACAAAGCATCAATAAGCAACTTTCACATGTACACATTGTACTTGGTATGTATATTCACACTTCAAGGGCTATTCAAACATGCATTAACCGAAGGAGATAAGATTGTACTCTCGGCATTGGCAGGTTCATATGATCAGGGTGTATATGCATTAGCATCATCCTATGGTGGATTAGCTGCAAGATTATTATTACAACCAATGGAAGAGAATGCTAGATTATTATTCTCTCGTCAAGGTGCATTGATATCACAACATGTTACTGCTACTGACAATTATCAAGACAAGGAGAAGAACAAATTGGCTTCATTCAATCTTCTCAAGGAACTGGAGGATACATATTACTTTCTGATGAAGATTGTGCTTTATATTGGCCTTTTATTTGGTACTGTTGCTACCAATTATACGTCAATCTTGCTGCGTTTGCTAGCGGGAAGTCGATGGGGTACTAATGTTGGCACTTGTGATGCTCTGTCTGCCTTGTAAGTGTATTGTTTGCATCCTCACGACTGGTCCTGCCTTGTATACATTGTTAACTTCACTCATCTTCATACAACTATGCACAGTTGTGTATACACGGCCTTCCTTGCACTGAATGGCATCACAGAAGCATTTGTCTATGGCGTGGCAAGATCAGGTAAAGATGTAGGCAAAATTGGCATTGCTCATGCAATAGTTGGTGGTATATTTGCCTTACTTGCACCGACGTTGGTTAGAAAGTATGGTGCCGTAGGTCTCATCGCTGCAAACTGTATTTCAATGGCACTTCGGGCCGCTTATTCTATCCGCTATGCTACGACATATTTTGCAAAAGCAGGTAGAAGAAGCAGTTTTATCAGTGTTTCATCACGCATGCTACCCAATATATTGGTCGTTACAGCCTTTGGAGTGTCATTTGTTGTGAGTAGATTGTCTAAAATACACGTATATGACGCCCAAGTTACCGCCGGTATAAGCTGGATGATTGCTGGTGCTGCACACATTACGACAGGCATTATTTGTGTCGTTATCGTCTCAAGTATTATGTGGGTAGCAGAGAAAGATATCAAATCATCTGTGTTGAATGTGATAAAGCGGAAAATAGAGTAATACATACTGCAGGCTTTCATCAAGTGTGGTGATTATGAAAATTAGTAAATGCCAAGAAAAGAAGTACCTACGTACGTATGTACCACTCTCATTGTCACACACCACATTTATTATCTCTCCCGAGGTGGTATCAAACAATGACGACGACAGAGCTCGCCGAGCTGCAATACACGATCACTGCTAGTAGTGAAGAAGAAGGCTATGAAGTATCTAAACTCATCGCGTTTGAAGAAGAGGGGGAAGGTTGGCAAAGCAAAATAGATGACAAGTCTGACAGTCATACACTTGTCCTGAAAGTTCAACATCCTAACCCTAACGAGGAGCGCATTGTTAACGCATTGGAGATATTAGCACACGAGAACAAGATTGCACAAAAGATTGAGATATCTCTTGGATGTGGCGGAGAAGACAATGCTGAAGTAAAAATATTTGAGGAGTGCACGAGAGTTCAACTTGGATATATCACATTAGATTCAAACGAAGGCAGTCAATACCAAGCACGAGAGTTAAAATCAGTTCCACTTGAGAGGCCTGCAGACTTTATTCAGCTGGTTCTTCGAGGGTGTTATCAAAACCCACACAACACTGACAACCAAGTCGGATTAGTTGGTATTCGTGTTCTTGGAAAGGAAAAGCCCCCATTACAAGAAGAGAATGAAGTTGTAACCCCTCAACGTGAATCTCCCAAAATGATTAGCATTCCGTCAAGTTGTACTACCGTGATTAGAAACAAAAAGACTACACCCTCTGCCACAAAGACCTCCATGACACCCAGTTCTACTCTACCTTTAAAGTACAGAAACCAGCTTGACACAAAGGTGCAGAGCAGTCTATCAAATTTAGAACGGATGAAAAAGGAAGCAGCGCTACGAGAGGACTTTGAGATGGCTGCTGAAATCAAATCTGCACTCGGTAATGTGTATGCTCTACTCATTGCCTTCAAGGACGCCGAGATTCAAATGAAGGAGGCAGCAGCTGAAGAGGAATACTCACTGGCTTCAAAGTTCAAAGCTGACCGAGACTCGCTGAGATTGCAGGCAACCAGTGCATTAGACGAGGTCCAACAGCAGTTTATTGGGAGGATTGATGAGCTATCCATTAGCACTATCAAGGATGAAAGCTTCATATCGACACAGCTACAATCGGCAAAGAAGACTACACCTAACAAGAAGTCATCCTTTCTTGAAACGAGCAGTATTGCATCACGCACCACTTCCTCCTCTTCCACTGAAGAGGAAGAATCACAATCACACAATCTGAGTCGAAGTAATGCGAGCAGCAGCCAAGGACCTCGTCTCCACCCGTTATCTGGAGTTGATAATGCCGAAGAACTTCCTTGTCCCGAAGAGATTACGGATGCATCACCAGACCTCGTGCACAAGGCGGAAGACTTATTCCAGAGCTACCGAACCAAGTGCTTCTTCTCCAAGAATTGGAACCTTCGCGAGGCAGGAAAGTGTATGGCTTCGTTTGGCCTTTATGTATCTTATTTGGTTGTCTTTGTAAGGCATATGTGCTGCTAACAAAAGTTATTGCAATCTCTCTCCAACTTCACAAATCGTGACAACGCGCATCTTCCAGCCTTGTCAAAGATGGTACTTCTCTTGCCTGATATCTTTAGTGAAAATGGTGATTCATGTGCCGAGACAGTATTATGTAGTATTGTTGAGATGGGCATTGAGGACAAGAATGTTCAAGTATATTTGGAATCTCTCATACTACTTGACGAGACTATCGAACAACTCGAGTTTCTCAAAGTACCTCAAAGCAAGGCCACTCCCCTCGTATCACGAATTGTTGTTAGTTTGCTTAGTAAGCTGGCAGACTCAAAGTCCAAAGTTGTGGATAGTGCCGAGCTGGCACTTTTGTCAATGGCAAACTCTTCTGTTATTGACAAAACCTCCATTGTTAATGCTGCTTGCAAGAGAGTTCGTTCAAAGGAGAACAAGGGAGGAAGGACAGCGAAGAGTCGCTTGTCCTTTCTCGAGAACTTGGCAGCAGAGTTTGGTCAAGAAGTGTCATGGAAAAGGTCTGTCGAGTTTACTAAGGCACACAAATCATTTGAACATAAGGACGGCGGTGTCCGTGCGGCTGCACGGTCCTTGATTGTTACATTGACTGCTATTCACGGTGATGTTGTGTTAGACTCTCTAAATGATTGTGAACAAGTTAGCGAGAAACTATTGAATGAGTTTAGAGCAGCTGTGTTTGCCATCAAGCAAGGATAGAGCATGCTGACTTGGGCACATTGCATTAGTTTATAAGTATGAAAAGTTAGATTCTCATAAAAGAAAACTAGACAGCCCACTGCCATAACTACATACCTAATATCTACATATAGCCTATAAAGCTATTTTGCTAGTTATTGACTTGAATAACCCCCTTTTTAGTTCTCTTCCAATTGAATGAATATGATTTATGTAACAAGAATGTTCCCCTCTTCTTCTTCCACATCAGAAATTCTCACCTCTTCCCCAATACATGTCCCTTATCACCAAAGCTTTCTCCCTGTCATCACTCTTCATTTCATCCCGACTCTTTGTGTAAGCTCTGACGATATCCGCATATTCCTCGTTCGAAAAAGTTTCAACCATTGCTTGCCTATTGTGAATTTTTCTAAGCTGATCCATTGCTTCCTCATGTCCGGCCCTAGCTGCAAGTTCGAAGTGCTTTACTGCTGGTTCACGATGTCGGAGCTTAGCCTCCAAAGCCTCAAACGTATACTCTCCCACATCGCTGTTTGTTTCACGTCCCTCAAGCAAACCGAGGAAGTATCTAGCCTGTACATCACCCATTATAGCTGCAAGTTCATAGTAGTATTTAGCCTTCTTCAAATCCATCTTTACTCCTAATCTCTTGTTTGCCCCACCTTCATTATATTCATCATGAATGGGGTTCATAGAATTTGCCAGCTCATTATAAGCCTCAGAGCATCCAAGTCTCCCCGCTCTCACCCACAGTTCATGAGCCTTTGACATATTACCTTCTCTGGAATATTCTACTCCGAGTAAATGTACTGCTTGTGCATTACCCATGTCTGCATGCTCCTTAATACGCATCATATCCTCCTCATTTGAGCTTGCTGCGGGTGTTTTACAAATTACACATAACTTCCCCCCCTCGTTCTTTTGCAACTTGTGCTCCACGGTACCAAGCACACTGTATCCAGGACATTTTTCACGTGGACGTTCCTTGAACAACGCCTCTTCATGCAACTCAGCTGCACGTTTCTTACATTCCTTTTTATGCTGTGGACGGTGAGCAAGTTGACATTCTCGATTGCAATATTTAACTAATTGACATGCTGAACATGCTTTCAAATCCTCATTACTCTCCTCACCTTTGCCACAATTGGCACAGACTGATGTACTGTTTTCTGATGTGTTGCTCATAGTATTATTTTGATGTCTCTTCGCTACAATATGTATCCCTCTTATGCCGTGATGTATACGATAACCGAACCGCAAGGCAAATGCCCCCCCCCCCCCCCCCTAATTCTCCTTACACTATTACTAATCAAGCAATTGAAATTGTCCCCCCCGCTGTGCCTTAAACAAGTCAACACATACATCGATATCAACACCAACAAAAATGACACCTCATAAAAGATTTGTGGCTGTGGTATCCTAATTTTTACAATCTCTCTTGGAGATGAGGAGAGATATGGCGGCAATCTCAGGAAGTAGAAGTACCATTTATAAACGATAACGAAGAAGAACAGAACAGCAGCATGACAATAATGATAAAGGAGCTGCTCACCACATTATCATTCATTACGACTTTACTCAGCATATCTTTCTTTCCTACATTATTTTGTGATGCCATCACATCATCATCGTCATCATCGGCTGCTTTTTATCCACACGGTAGAGATAGAGAACATGATTATGAAATAATAAAGGAAAAAGTTCATTACTCAGGATGGAGAAAAGTCATTCGACGGAGAGTTCATAGTCCAAATAGAAAGCCTATAGATTTCGATATCATTGATCAAACTACAAATGGAGGAGCAGTGATCATCTTTGCATGGAACTCTACAAACAAAACTGCTACAATTGTTAGAGAGTATATGCCTGGCCCGCATCGGGTATTGAGCGGATTGGCTGCAGGCATTGTCGAAGACGATAAGCATTCAAGTAAAGAAGGGGAAGATAGTTGTTTGATTGCTGCTCGAATGGAACTGGAAGAGGAATGGTAAGTATGTTATGTGAATGGCTATCATTTGTAAACAATGTCTGATAATGCATTGTTGTATAGTCATCTTGCAGGTGGCACATGGTATAGACTGACAGAAGAGCATGTATCAAGTGAGTATTTCAAAAGAAATAGAGACACACTTATTGCAATGTATCAAAGTAATCTCACATATGTTTTCATATCATACACAATAACAAAAGTACCAATGGACAAGTATGTTGTTACAGAGATTACACCATATCTAGTTATAGATGCTGAACATGTATATAACCCTCGACCATTAGACGACGAAGAAGACATTGAGATAATACGAGGAATTTCGTCAGATGAGATAATCAAAATGATACGAGAAGGTGATTTCAATCTAGTTGGAGGTTGGGGAGCATTATTGGCATTACAAAAGTTAAGAGAACTTGGCGAGATACAATAACATCTTAGCATATCATAAGTAGTAAACTAAGAAGACACAGTTTACAAAACTTATACTACTCTACAAAATAAAGTCACTAGCAAGAAACCTACAAATATACCTTATGATGGTATCAGAAACTCACCCGCTCATGTTATTTGTGATGAATACCCCATAATGTAAGATCCTCAGAGCTCATTGCTTGTGCCGGTGAATCTGTTAATGATATTTTGGAGAACTTTGTTCATTATTTTCCCTTTATCCTTCTGAGTTGAACCTGGTTTAGATTCAAATAAGATCTCATAGTAATCATCTTCCCCGATGTTTTTAGCAGCATGGGTCGCAGGAATAGGCCATGGCAATTCAATTCCAATCGGCTCCAATAGATCACCGACTAATTTGAAACCAAGAACACCTTCAGCTCGAAAGTCAAACAAACGAGACCCATCTTCCCCATAAACTTCAAGCTGTGTCGGCTTGATTGCTACAAAGTGATAATCATAATCATGCTTATGCATACTTGTCATCTCGCCGGGGGCTAGAGTGAAGTTCCAAACACGAACCGCATCGTCTTCATATATTACATTGGATCCAACATAACCGTCTACCTCACATGCTTCCCCGCCTTTATCACAAGCGCATTTTTTGGTATCTCCAAGATTATCAGTGTCAATGCCTTCCACAGTAATTAGACTGGATATGAATAAAAGTAGAAGTAGTAATGCGATCTTCATCATTGATATTATATTTGTTGAGATGATCAAGTTGTTTTTTGGTAGACTCTTGTGGTGACTGCCGATTGCAATATTGTGAAGGTTTAATAACTAATATTTCAATACTGATTGTGAATTAATGTCTTAATGCTAGATTTACAAGATATGTTAGACAAACAAACCTCCTACCTAAATAAAACAATAAAACAACTCGAAAATATCTTTTTGATTTGAGAATGGTATCCTATCTACATATTTCATATGTATTATGTGAGAGTTGATTGAGAGCTAGCAGGTATGTACTTGTCATTGCATTGTTGATGATGTAAATTAAAGGGATCGTACTACTGGCTACTATTGAGTGTTGACGATAGAGGCATCATTTGCATTTCATTTTATATTTCAATTGGTGGTGGATTGGTATCCTTCACTCCTTAATGAAGAGAGTTGTGTGGTGTTTATTGACGCGGCGGCAACAGCAGCTCTTCCTTCTACCTCGACAAATAAACCAACTAAATAAAAGATGGGTGTAATGGAAAAGATAAAGGAGATTGAGGCGGAAATGGCCCGTACTGTAAGTAATATCATTACCTTTGCTATTTTAATTTTGATATAAGTCTTATTGATAATAACCTTTTATTTTCTCATATTATTATACGTACTCAATCTATTAATGTACACAGCAAAAAAACAAAGCCACGAACTATCACTTGGGTACACTAAAGGCCAAACTTGCCAAGTTACGGAATGAACTGTTGATTGAATCAAGTGGTGGCGGCGGTGGAGGACGTGAGTATATTGACATGTGATGTGTACTTCATCTTTTTTTTGCAATGGCCTTACAATACCTCAAATTATATCAATGAAATAAAACAGCCAGCGAAGGGTTTGATGTAGCACGTTTAGGTGATGCACGTGTAGCATTAATTGGTTTCCCCTCCGTTGGTAAATCCACATTACAATGTAAATTGACTGGTACCGAGAGTGAAGCGGCAGCGTATGAGTTTACGACGTTAACATGCATTCCCGGTACGATGCATTACAAGGGTAGTAAAGTACAGGTATTGGATTTGCCAGGAATTATCGAAGGTGCAGCTCATGGTAAAGGACGAGGTAAAGAAGTGATTGCCTGTGCACGTAATGCTGATGCTATTCTCATAGTATTAGATGCAGGTAAAGAAGGATTGAATAGACATCGTGAAATATTGGAGAAAGAATTAGAAACCGTGGGAATACGGTTAAATCAGCAACCTCCAGATGTTACATTCAATAAGAAGAAGAGTGGAGGGATACGGTTTTCTTCAACAGTACCTCTTACAAAACTTGGACCCGATCCTGAACGATTGGCAACATCAATTATGAGAGAGTATAGGATTACATCAGCCGATTTATTAGCTAGGGAAGATATTAGTGTGGATGAACTTGTTGATGTGATTGTTGGGAATAGAGTTTACAAACCTTGCTGTTACTTTTACAATAAGATTGATGTTATTACTATTGAGGAGGTTGATCAGTTGGCACGTATGCCACACTCATTAGTTGGTAGTGTTGCAAAGAAATACAATGTCGGAGAACCTCTTGAAGATGACCCACTTAAGAAGATGATTTGGGACTATCTCGGATTGACGAGAATTTATACCAAACGAAAGGGTCAACAGCCTGATTTGAGTGAACCGGTTGTGCTATCTCACATTCGGAAAGGTACATCTGTCAAATCACTGTGCCAGAATGTGTCAACACAAATGCTCAGGGATTTTAACTTTGCCATGGTATGGGGTAAATCGGCAAAGCACAGTCCTCAAAGATGTGGAATTAACCATCCACTTGCGGATGAAGATGTTGTGCAAATCGTAACAAAAACTAATGCTCAGCAAAGACAAGATAAGAAGTACCAGCAACAGGTTCAAGGTTTCAGTGATAAGTACCACAAAAAGAAGCTCGATGCAAAGAAAAAGAAGCAGTCAAGACTTCGAGGTTAGTAATAGTGGTCGAGTATATGTAACTTATTTTTATCTAGGAGTTATTGACTGCCATAGATTAGAAGGGATAAATCTAGAGATGAGCTCAACAGCCCTGCTCTGTGAGAAGAATGATTGATCATTTGGATTGTGATAGCTTTCTTCATCGAGTGATTGTATAAAATCTTCCTCCTCTTCTTCCCTAATTTGTACAAATTCGTCGCCTTCTTCATCTGCTGATGCTCGTCTTAAAAGGTTCAAACTGAGTAGTACACAGCCTAAACCTATACCAAATGCCAAAATGAGTTCTACACCAATCAGAAAGATGACAGAAGACCTCGATATTGGAGGCTCCGATGTATAGGCGAATGTCTTGTCTGAGTTCAACATATCGACAACAATCGCTGCAGTTATGCATGAGGTCTCCATTCCATCAATTGGTAGGTGAGTATTGGCATCATATGTCCTTGCAAACCTCTGACTCTCTATGCAATTAGTCAAGTTACTTTCATCTGCATTGGGAAGGCCACATAGCAAATTCAGTGACGAGCTCTCAATGTAGTGAGCAAGACCAAGCTCTTTGTTTTGTCGTAGTCCTTTTGCAACACGATAGTTTAGTAGCATAATGATATATGAATCTGAATCACTACATCCTCCCGTTGACCACAGAGGATAGTCTCCACAGTAGAATGAGTTAGGACCTGTATGTTGTAGCAGATGTGAAGAAACTCCTTCCAACATCGTTGAGTTGTCAATTGTATCCCACAGTATAGAAAGGCTTGCTGCTGCAATAGGCAGGGTCAATGGTGTTGTGTTATTGGAAATGTATGTTCCGTTTGCATCCAAAGTAAGATTAATCATGCTGTTGAAGAAGAGACCATCATCATCACTCCACAATTGTTGAGACATTGTCTTACTAATATGTAATCGTTCTTTTGCAACTTGTTCAGCCGACCACTTTGGTGATACTATTCTATTCTTGTCTTTTAATATCCTACCAATTTGCAATAGGTCTTCATCGGCTTTGGAGAGTGCTGCTATTGTCCCCACATCAATCATTTGAAATGGACATGGTGAATAGAAAAGTGTATTGTTTTTGTTGTCCTCATCAGTGTCTGAATGTTCTGATAGGCATTGCAATAAGTATAGAAGTGCATTATATGTTTCATCCCCAGGCCAATTATATGCCTTGACTGTGTCTGGTATATCATCATTCAAGTTTGGCTGCCATCCCTGCTCTGTAACAATCTTCGTTGTGTTTTCTAGTGCATAATTCCATAGCTTACTATTCATTTCAATATCTGTCTCCCAAGGATGATTAAGTATCAAGCATGGAGTATGTTGTTTCAATGTAGATGATAATTCTACACAATTTGTTACAATCCTTTTATGGAGATAGTTGTGCCACAATTTCAACTTCATGTAAAACTGCTCCAATTGATATACATCTGCATCTGTCTGATTACTCAAATAGAACACCTCTAGTACAGTGGTAGCATGGAAAGGCGGCGCCATTATTGTATTTGAAGTCCATATGTTAACACTTTTAGACGAAGGCGGTTCATTTCCATTTGGTGAATTTGGAAACAGTCGAGGGCCCGGATACGGTCCAACAAAGTCAACCCAACCCGATCCATCAATCAAATTACCAGTATTATCATCAGTTGTATTCATATACACAAATCGAGGTATAAAACCATTCGATCCCTGACCACTAAACAAAGCTCTTAAAAACTCCCAAGATAAATCACATTTACCAATATTTGCAAATGTCCTGGCAGATATAAGTGTTGCAGTTGATTCTATAATACCACCCTCATACCATTCTGTTATATATGTATAATTGTTTTTATTATTGCCAATGGTATGGATTGAATCTAATAGTAATGCTCTTGCTCGAGATTCGAGGGCTGTTTGTTGAGAAGTGTTGTTATTGTGTTGTTGTGAGTTCATTTTTCAGATTAATGGTATGTTTTGAGGTAGCAGTAGTACTCAAACTCAAACTATACTGAAATTGCAATTCAGATCATCTTGCAACATAATCTGACTGCTGCATATATATGGCAGACAATAATATGGCTTCAGTTAATCCTCTAAATCCTCTTCTTCATTATCATCTTCTGTTTGATTTCATTTGAGTATGATTATGATATTACTAATTAGGGAGTCTTTTCTAAATGAAAAAAAAAACTCAGTTGTTGCAATCGATGACGAAGGACAAAGCCATCTATCTCTCAATAACCAAAGCCTGCAATGATGAATATCCTTATCTATATTACTATACTATCAACAATGTATCAGTGTGATGCATTCCTACCGTCGTCAGCTAATACAGTCGGCGGCGGAAGCGGTATAATCTCAAAGAATATACAAATACAATCATCAAGTTCTCGTTTGTTCGGTATTGACGAATGGCGCGAGGATTGTTTACAATCAAAGTATACTTTGGATAGTTATAACTCTCCTGCATCTTCTTCCCAGCCATATTCAGATGTGCCAGGCGTTATTCCGATCTTGCCATTTCCCTTCTCAGGTAAGTAAAGTTTTGTGCATATGATATGCACAATTTTGTACATAACTAATTGTTCCTTCTCTTAGACTTATTGCTACAGGGACAAAGAACACAATTAAACTTATATGAAGATCGGTTCCATAAACTATTTCAGGATGCAATGGATAATCACAGTGGTATGGTAGGAATGGGATTGTTAGCAGGAAATGGCATGATAACAACGCTTCCTTTATGTGAGGTTGAGTCTTTCACACGTTTTGGTATTGATGAGAATTGGGTAGACAAGGGTGACGGTATGGGTAATGGATCGATCTTCGTTACCATTAGAGCAGTTGGTAGATGTAAGATTATTTCAGAGGATGGAATGCTGCAAGAAGAGCCATATTTTAAGGCAACAGTATGTGAGTTACTTGATGAAGATTTAGCCCTCGAAGGTTTGAAAGAAAAGAGCAGTGCTGAACTTAGCGGTGTATCATCAGCTATTGAAATTGCAAGTACCATAGCTAATAATATCGAGAATGAAATGGTTTCAATTGCAAATTTGGAACATAAGTTGAAAGAATTGGAGAGTAAAACGTCAAGCAGTACTGCTGCTGTTGATGACGAGACAAGAAACGACGAAGACAAGACAGCAGATGGGAAGGATGAAGTCATGAACAGACGTTTAGTCAATGCACAATTGGAGAATCTTTTCATGCAATCAGATTCTTCTACTGAAGGAGTTGACATTGAAACTGAAGCGAAAGCGAATAATGATGAATTAGAGGAAGATGATGACGACGAAGAAGATGATGAATTGTTAGAAGAAGATGTTGATGAATCAAAGACTGATGACAGAGTTGCTCAATTCCAGAAAGCATTCGAAGATGCCAAAGAAACAGATACATTCGGCTATGTTCTACAGACAATCAATGTGAATGATAAATCAACGATAAGAACACCTAAAGACTTGACCGCGATTTCGTGGGCCTCCTTCTGTACTGGGCAAGCGGACAACATACAAAGAGAAGTAATGAAGATCCAAGCTCTGGATGAGACCAATGTATTAAAGAGACTACAGTTGGCTGCAGCAATGTTGAGAGAGGAGAAGAAGGTATTGAGAGCAAAACTATCCCTAGCAGGAGTACAAGATAGTAGCAGTAATGAACAAGAAGAGCCATAATTTAGTATTATGTTGGGCAAGTTTAAGAGCTAGAGGGGTAGTTCTGTAAAGTAATATGTTGTATCAAACACATATAACACATATTATTGCTTTTACGTTGGGACGTATTTGTGTTTTCTTGTAATCTCCATTGAGCGTGTCTTGAGGGTCGTTGGCTTTAGAGAGTCATACATTTAAAAACCAGAACTCTTTCATCTTTTTCTTTCTATTGGTTGGTGTTTCACCCATAATGGCTTGATATGCCTCACAATTCTTAATAATATCCTTCACGGGGTCACAAATATTACACGGAGGCTTACACCGACGGTAATGACTTAATACGTATCGACTAGACATACAGTGTCGAACCTTGCAATAGCTGTCTTTGCAATTGGCAATGTGCTTCCATAATGCCTTCATCTCGGCACAGTGAGGAGTAACTGGACACGTACCATTCTCGGCCGTACACTTACTTGCATGACGAAGTAATAAAAGACGTTGACGTTTGTGACGAGATTTGGCATCTGTATCATCCCTTCCATTCTTCTCATTGTCATTAGAAGTATCAGTACCTTTTGCTGCGCAAAGCTTCTTCCGAGCAGAAGCCGCCTCCGCTTCTATATCTGTAGTAGCTCGAATCTTAAGGTTCGAGCTATAACTACCATTAATCGAACGCCGAGACTGTTGTTGTTGAGGGGGAATGGGCATGTTGTTCTGTTGACCAGGAGAAAACATGTTCTTTTGAAGACCTCCCATTTCATTCTGTTTTAGGGAACTATGTCCACCAGCTGATGAACTACTGGAAGATTGGCGGACTTCATGACCTTTTGGGGGAATCTCCTTGGCACCAAGACTCTCCAAGTATTGGACACCTAAATGTTTTATGCCGTGTGTCTTCTTCGCCCACCAGAGTGGACTGCCTCCATCTCCATTATGTGTTCTTTCATCCTTGTCCAAGCCTTTTTCAATTAGGAATTTGACGATATCGAGATGGCCACCTCTCACTGCTTCATGTAGACTGTTCCAACCGTTGTTATCCTTCTTCTTTAGAAGAGCAATATTCTTGCCTGCGATTGCAATTAAGGCGTCCATGTCGCCACTGCTTGCCGCCGTGTGAACATTTAGTCCTGTTGATGCATCTCTTCCATTCTCATTACCACTAGGAGAAGTAACAGTGCCTTTTGCTACAGTCACACTTGCCAGCTTCTTTCTAGCAGAAGCAGCGTCCGCTTCTATATCTGTAGTAGCTCGAATCTTAAGATCGAGTGTAGATTTTGGTCGTTTTGGAAGGTTGGGGAAGTAGATCTCAACCTGCTCTTCATCCCGAATATGATCTCTAACATAAGCGGCCATTTCCTCTGCCCAAACTTCAGGAGGGTGTCCTTTATCATCACAGGACATGTTGTAAATATCTGAAGCCGCGAAGTACTCTTCTTGGAGAATGAGCTTGATTATCTTCTCTTTGGCAGCAGCCTGTTTGACTGCCTTCTCCTTTTCTCTTACTTCAGCAACCAACTTTGATACACTTGCTTGAAAGGTACTGGCTGCTGTCAAAGCTTTAGGGTCATAACTAAGGAAGGATAGTGTTGCAATTGGCAATTGCCGTTGTGTCTTCTTTACAACAACAATATTATGTAGTCCACGGAGATCAAACGAAGTTGTAATGACAAGAAATACTAACATCTTTGTCCCCCCTCTGCAATATCGAAGTGGCAAGTCGGGGCTGGATGCAAAGTATTCTCCCTGGAAGATAAGCGTTTAACGATTATGATGATGAAAGAGAGGTGATTGTAACATATGTTAGTACAAATGTCGTGCAAGGACTATCAATAAAGGCGAAGTCAGGTCAAATAAAGCTGTCAACTCGCTGATACGTCACATTGAACACTTGAATGCACATGATATAACAATACAAAAGCGGACTTTCCTGGCCATAGCTTTGCCCTTTTCTCAAAGATGGATCTAGGCCTTTGCTTAAAATACTTTCAATATTAGACTCTTGAGTACCGTGGAAGACTATCTGTACGTTAAACTCTTTATCGGTGGACTCAGCACATATCTTCAGAAACCAGAAGGTATCCCACACAAAAATCACAAATATCCACGAAAAGAGGGAGGTAAGAGGGTTAGTATTTGTTAGTGAAACTGCAAAACCATATCATATGCACAATTTAACTCCAACTTCTGCTTACCTTTCCCTCCTCCACAAAGGCTTGATATATATCAGATCGGAAGATGCTTGTATTTATGGTTATACTAGGAGCCTCGATATGACTCAGCTCAACAAAGTTCAAGAATCTTTCTGATTCTATTTGTTTCTGAATTCCAGAGAGGCAATTACCTCCAGACATATTCTCAGTGAACACTGATTTGACTTTCTCTTGATAGAAGAATAAAGTATGATCGCGTTGACGAGATGGTTGTAAAGAGAGTTGCACATAGCTATTAAGTTCAGATGGTTTAATTTCACCGAAGGAATCATCAGCAGCCTTGCACCCCGCTATTGCTGCGCTAACTGTACCACAAGTTCCACATTTAGATCCATTAGTTACATACATGCACAATTGAGGCTTCTTGTTCAAGTGATCCAGAACACCTCTAGCTTTATTACATCTCTCGATCGTACAAGAAGGCTCGTTGCAGTCCAAGGCGTGGCTGTAAAGATACTTGAAATCCTTACAATCTTGAATGATATTGCATGATGTATTCTTGCAGTGTTTTGCATGCATTAGGATATAGAGTAACTTCTCATCTTCATGATATGGATTAGTCTGAATACATGCAGCACATTCATCAAAGGGCAGTATACCGGCAGCATCAAGCTCATTGTTGCAATTAGATATATACTGATTATCAGGGTAGCCATGTGATGCAACTCCACCATTCTGTGAAGTTTTATGGTGAATGCTCCCCCAAGTCATAACATTGTCTAATCCAGTTGTAAGAGATTTGCCGATAGTAAATGTAATTCCACAACTAAATGCCGTTGATAATCTACTAAGTAATTCATTTCCTTCTCTATTGTCAGGCAGGTATGCTACACGTTTCTGCCTTTGCCAACTTATGGGTACCCCAAGCGCTGTTCTGTTGGGGAACATCCTTTTTGACGTAGCTTGCATACTATTAGGATTTGTGGAGGGCATGTTGTAAGTGATGATAATACTTCCACAATCTTCATAACCAGCACAGGACGATCCATCTAGTTGTACATCCATATATCCCGATGGACTATCCCCTTGTAAATATTTTAGTTGTTCATGAGGGCTTGTAATTGTAACTATCGAATTACGACATTCTGGGCATTTCATTGAACACTGATACTTCATTGCATCTTGAATACATTGTAAATGATATTTATGGCCACATGATTTAAGTTTCACAGGCAACCCAGATCCCTGCTCAAGACTTTCGAGACAAATCTTACACTGATTATCGTTTGATTTATCCCATGATTCAATTAGTTCAACAACACTGTCAGGAGACGAGATGCAATCACCATCCGCGAGTCCGGGGGGTAATGGTTTTGCAAGTTTGCGATAACATATTGTTTGACCTGTTAGAGGAATACTAGAGCGTAGAAGCGATGTCATCCTGAGAGGTTAGATATGTGGTATAATGAAGTATAATGATAGTTGTATGTCGTTGGCTGCCCACTTGGTCTTGATCTAGTATTAGATGTGTGGTATTGAAGTATTGCTGCTATCGTTGACTGCCTTGATCTTAATCTTGATCACATCAGCATCAGTAGTTTATTGTTGTCCTGGGGTGAACTTTACCTATTGCAAATCATCCTCATGACAACCAAGTAATCTATGTATTAATGACACCAAGTTGTCGTGCTAGATAGGCCGCATTATTGTTCTTTGTGTAATAGGCAGTAATTCTACTCAACGCCTCCGCATTCACCGTAACTCTGGCGACATCTTCGTGCTTGGGAGATAGTTAAGATAGAGTTAAAAGGATACCGAAAAGAAGTGTATTTTTAGCACTGCAATCAGAACATAACAATCAGCTCCGCCATTAGCTATCGAATTACCGATGCCTGTAGTTCACAGCATTTTAGATCTAAAGAGAATAACTGGATAGATCAGTTTTTAGTAATGCTCTCTCTCTTGGTGCTGTGATTGTGATTTCAATGCGGCGGTATCCTTTTTTATGAGAGTTTGATCTTTTTGCAAGCAGCTGCTTACGCCAGAGGTTGCCTTATCAATACACACCAAAATAGATAGGGTTTGCAGATTTATTGCTTGGTATAATATCGACAAGGTATACCTCAAATTCAATGTACTAAATAGAAATTGAGAATACAAAGACAAAATATATTATCCAGTCCATACTCTACCATGCTGTTGCATTTATTATTAGTGTTCATCATCTATACCAAGTTAGCATGTCTCGCTTTATCACCGCGTATAAAACAAAATTATAAGCATTCAACAACCACTAAATCATCAAGTTTATTTTATATGGCCGAAGGATCATCATTTCCTGATCAACAGCAGCTGCAGCAACAACAACAACAGCAACAACAATTATGGGATGATTATATAACTCCTGATCTTGAATTACCAACCAATACACTGCAACATGTGGCCATTCCTGGTTCTATACCACCACGGCCAAAGATTGTAATATTCGGTGCATCAGGGAGGATAGGTAGACGAGTCATTAGAAAGCTATTAGACTCCGGCGTTGATTTAGATGTAGTTGCCTTTGTGAGAGATCGAAGAAAGTTTGAAAATGTACTGTATGATGAGGAAGATTTGGTACTTGATAATCTCATGAATAATAATGGAGGAAATAAGAAGAATACTGGACCAAAACTTCACCTTGTAATAAGTGATGTAGTATCACAACGAGATGTCTATCAAACAACATTTGAAACTAATAATGAAACAAAGGTATTAGATGATTGGGTTAGTAAAGCAAAGATATACTTTATAAGGAAAGGATGGAAGTATGAGAATTCTACATCAGCTGAAGATGATGCTGATATTGATATACTTGAATCAGGTGGCGAGGAGACTCTGCGAGACGCCATATCGGGAGCCACTGTTATCGTCTCGTGTTTATCATCATTTCGTCCTTCAAATATATGGACAGATTACTTAAAGGTACCAATTCTTCGAGTCTTTCGAAAAGACGTGTCTCGATGGTGTAGTGATCCCACGCATCCATACTATGTCAATTATGTATCAACCAAGAAGATTATAGAAGAAGCAGAGAAGGAACAAAGCAAGAGAGATATAATAGTAGAATTTGAGAAACAAAGTGCCTTAATGGATGAAGAATTAAGAAGAGATAGAGAAAGGAGAAGAGGAATAAAAGAAGAGGAAGGATTTGAGAGTTCAGTAGCTTCTGGTTTGCGACAGAAACGAAGCACAGACTCGTTTGGTCAAGAAGAAAGCAGTCGTAGAAGAGACAATGCTATTAGTTTGCCAAAAGGTGGCAGTCACCTCCCATCGTCAAGTGATAGGATAAAGTTCATACGGATTAGCCACTTGATGGTCGGCCGAAGTCCCTTCAGGCCTTTGAGTGCACTAACTAATACCTTTTGGAGTAGTGTGAGTCGATACGAACAGATGGGTGAGACGCTAATGGAACAAAGCTCGCTTGATACCATCGTTCTCAGGCCGGGTGACTTGACGGATGATGTTAGAAATACCAATCACACCTCATTGCAGCTCTGCATAAACGGCAAGGTTGAATCTCCAAGTGTCGTGGGTAGAGAGGATGTGGCAGATCTAGCGGTCGTAGCTGCGCTAACCAAAACCACTGGGAACGAGACAGAACTGCCCTCTCATCATTATAAATGGGGTCTCAGATGGACTGGTCAACATATAAGTCCTCCGCAGGGCCTCAGACCTGATGGATTAGCCACTGCTGCTTTATGCTATGTCAAAGCAATCAAAGAGCAATCAAAGCGAGATAAACACAAGAGAATAAAAGATAATAAACTCAGATCCTACATTGGAGGACAGGAGTTGCTAAGACTGAAACAATGGAGAAGAAGACTACAACCCTATACGCGAAGCATGAGCGTATCAATTCCAGTATATACTTTTGTTGGGATATTAGGATGGTATTTGTTCGGCCAATCACTCATTCATCTCTTTGTGAGGTTGAAGGGGTTGAGAGTTCCTCAGTTGTTGCTTAAAATATTGCCCTAATATTTAACGATGTCATACTATTACAACCCTATCGTTCTGTATCAAAGTTCCAGTCGAGAATAAACATTCTCTTCTGGATTTATCCCCTTCCTAAATGCCCTATCAGAGCACTCCCTAAAACGTCCTAAAACTCTCCTAATATCTGACGCTCACATCTCCACCCCTCTCTTTCTATCGATCTAAACTGCTATCTAAAACAGTACTCATACACATTATCTAAAACACACACATCAAACTTCTCTACTTATGTAGACCCCCCTTGACACCCCCATCTCACAAATTATATATACATATCCAAACAAATTAATGTCCACTTCTACCTGGATATGCAGGTTGGAGACTTTGATATTGTGGAGCAACCTTTGGATTCGTTAAGGAATCTAAACCACCAGGTGTCTTGATAGCCTCAAGCTGCTGAGCTTGCAATACCTCAGGTGATGCACCACTTCCAATAGCTTGAGGAATCGTCCCAGGTGGTAATGTATAAAAGTTATTTTGAATATATACATTCGTTGTACCTTCGTCGGTAGTGGTGCGTGTAATAGTGGAGTGTGAGTACGTTGGTACACCTGATCCTCCACCTTGACTACCAACTCCTTGACTAGCGGTGGTGTGTGTAATCTTAAAGTTGGAAGGGATTGGCATAGTTTGAGGAACTTGAAGTGGATCATCATTGACACCTGAACTTATGCCGTTGGCACCAAATACCACTCGTTGCTGTGACGTTTGATTAGCAGTAGCAGTATTAGCACTACCGCTGCTATAACCTGACTGCCAGCTACTGCCACCTCCATTATATTGTACGCCTTGATGATGATGTGGTGGTGGTACTTGTGAATGATGATACTGCTGTTGCATAAAACTCTGTTCATACATTTCTTGTGCCGATTTTGGTTCTGATGCCTTGAGTTCACAATTCTTCCCTAGGATATTAACTACACCTGTCCGACCTGGTATAATCTTGAGTAAGGATGCGGCAACAGTCTGTAGTATGTAGATTTGAATATAGAGTTTGTAAAACATGGTGAGACATGAGGTCTGAAAATTTTTGGCACACATGATGTGTCAAAAACTCACCGGATCGGCAAAGGTAACAAAACCAAAGCCGCGTGAACGTTTCGTCCTCCTATCCAACAATACTACCGAATCAATAACTTCACCATATTGTTGAAAGTATTGTAAGAAGGATAGATCCGTAACTAGATAATAGAGAGAAATAAGAGATTTATGAGTTTAAAGTCCGCGGGTATCCTATGATAGTAACTTACCTTCATTGGGTAGACCACCCACAAACAACTTTCTACCATCTCTCTTTGTAGCTGGTACTCTACCATTCATATTCGTACTCTGTGATTTATACGACATTGACTGTTGCAATTGCAATTGTTGTGAATGATTTTGTAGTGGAGTTTGCATCTGATGATGAAGTACTCGCTGCTGAGGTTGTTGTTGAAGTATCTGCGGTTGTTGCTGCTGACCCTGCTGTATAGTCATGACTGCATTAGCCACGGAGGATGAATTGGCAGTAGATGTAGTCGTGAGACTATCACCCATTGTTGAGACACTTACTGCCTGGGAAGTATTATTATTATTTAAGTCCATTTGTTGAAATTGATGTGTTGTGGTGCTTGTCTGAGAGTTGGCCGTGACATACTGAATTGGTTGAGAAGATTGAGAGGTTAAGATCCCTGGCGGTGGTGGCGATGGCTGATGCTGTGATGATGTGGTGACAGTGCCATTGGAAGTAGCCGTAGCTAGTGATGGCTGCTGCAAAAATGAAGGAGTCATCATTGACGTTTGATTAGTACCCACAACAATATTAGGACTATCATTAGACAATCCTGCTATATTAATATTATCACCACCTACGACGAGATTAGGATCAAAGCTTGTATTATTAGGATCCAATTGTGATGTCGATGTTACCTGGCTCAGAATGTTAAAATTTGATAAAGTTGTTGATTGATCGGCTCCATCGGCGCCCGTCGGCGGAGTTATAACGACGGCGCCATCATCACGGCCGCCGCCATTCATACTATTATATTGGGGAACCATCTAGCATATTATTGCACCGTAGGGCTGCTTATATTGACACCTCTACAATATGCAATGAGATTTATTGATAAAACACCTAATTTTCATATAATTTCATAGAACTATATAGAACATCAGAGAATACTACAGTGCGAAATCCCTTCTACAAGAGTCGCAGGGTTAACCAAGGCCATTACTCTCCAAAAAGAGTTTCCATTAAACATGAAAACTATTAAGGGCGTGAGTAATAAGTGTATTGACAGTGGATGGAACATATACATACTTATATAATCATGGCTGCATCGGCAGAATCGTCTTCTGCTACATCTGATGTGTCTCTTCCTGATAATCGATTCGAGTTAGAAGTGAGTAAATGATTTGGATACCCATCATCATTCTTTTGTACACATCTTATGCAACTATGTTATGATTGTTTGCTTCTAAACAATACCATTCATACACCTACATACACATTGCTTCATCATTCTTCATTTTATATCAGCTCGAGTTTGTACAATCCTTAGCATCACCAGCATACCTACATTACCTTGCAACGAGCGGTATATTATATCAATCATCCTTTTTAGACTTTTTACGTTATTTACGATATTGGAAACAACCACAATATGCAAAGTATATAATGTATCCACATTGTTTATACTTTTTAGATTTATTAGTACCTCCAGATTCAGATGTTGATAAAGATGGGAAGGGAAGTAATAGTACTACTGATAGTGGAGAGGCGTTTCGAAGAGAAATGGCACAGGTACCATTTCGAAATTTTGTGCAGTAAGTTGCAGTATGTGCTCTATTGATATGGTATCACTGTATTGATTTGTCATATACATATAATTCTGATCAACATCTTATCTTTTATACCCGTGTACACTAAATGGTAATACCAAATGAACAAGTGAGCAACAATTTTATTCATGGCAATTTAGAAGTAAGCACTTGTATGGTGGTTCTTCTAGTAAAGAGGATGATAAAAGTAGAGACGTGAAGGAGGAACCAAAAGGAACCGGAGAAAGATAGTTGAACTTATGATTGTTGACAGGTTGTAAGATATACAGTGTTTGGCAATAATCAGATTAAAGTTTGGGTGGATTAGGCATTTAGTATTAGGAAAGTGATGCTACGATACAGTTATTGTTAGGATAGCAGCTTCACAGCTTACATCATATTAGACACAACAAATTGAAATGAAGAACATGACCCTGATTATTCTACTCTGGTTCTGGTTCAACCAAAGTAGCATCATTAACACCCCATCCATTCTCCAGCTCTTTTCTAATCTGAGCCTTTCTCTCATTCCATGCGACGATTACTTCCTGGGCTTTGTCTACTGATTTGAGATAGTCATCTAAATGCTGCTCTAGGTCTTCAATCATCACAAGTGCTGATGGCGCATTATTATCTGGAATATCATCTTCTTCATCTGACTGCTTAGTATTGTCGTCAATGGTATCTTCGTCTACCTTCTCGGTTGGGGGAGTAGTATTGGCAGCGGAAGCTTTCTTCGTTGATTTGGCATCTTCAGTCTGAGCTGTAGATACCTGATCTTCACTTGCGGGTTTATTGGAATTATCATCTTGTTCAATCTTCTCTTCAAAAGTATCATCTTCTTTATCTGCCAGCTTGGGAGGAGCCTCATCATCATTGACATTGATAACAAGGACCTCGGTTAAAGCTGTTTGTGATACAGTCTCATCCTCATTATCATCTTTTACAACGAGTCTTTTAATGTCACTAATATCCATGGTTGTTCGGGTTTTAACTCCATCCCACTTAATTACCGGACGACCGTTCCTGTTGAATCGTTGGATAGTTGCTTTCAATTCCTGCTCCTTCCACAAGACCCAAACCCGAGAGCCTACTTTGTATGGATGCACTGCATTCTTCTGTGAAGTGTTGGTGTAAGTTGATACAGTAGATGAAGAGGAGGAGGACGGTGATGTACGGCTAGCACTCTTTTGCTGCTGAGGAGAGGCAGTGGTAGTGGTGTAGTTATACGACTTATTATTCTCCTTTTCGGTGGTATCCTTTGACTTTAGCTCCCTCTCATGTTGATCCAGAAGATCGATATCAGTAGTATCGAGAGAGTATCGTAAAGAAGCGTCATCAGTCAAGCTGCTAACATTAGTTTCAAGATTGTTGGTAGTTTGTTGTTGAGCCGTGGGTGAAACGATATCAAGACTGAGCTGTTTTAGGTTGCGCCTTGATAAAAGCGTTGCGGAGGTGTCTGTCTTCTTCAAAGCAATAGAGGCATGGCTTGTGTCACTCATAGTTTCGGAATAAGTATGGTTTAAAGTATTATGTAGTATGCTTAGATTGATATTGTAAGGTAAATGTTTAGCTGAGGCGTAGTAGAGAGTTTGTATTCCCTTGATTTTTGGTATGTGATTTTTCTTTTGAGTCGGTGGACTCCCTCTACTTACCTTATTCTTACTAAGATGATAAATATTCCTTGGTATATTGTAATAAAGACACTATTAAAGTACACAACTTATATTTCTATCATCTACCAAAACAATAAGTGGAAACAAAACTGGGGATTGGATCTGCCAGGTAACTAACGCTCATTCTTCATTCTCCGCGACCTCGCAAGTGGGGAAGTCGCAATCCCATTGGCATTGGACCTTCATACGCTCTACCCAACGTTTCTTTGCACAACTCCACTGACAACTTTCAATGAAGGCCGGTACCTTCATACACGTCAAACCATCGGCGCAATCTTGATTCACTTGGCAAACCTCTCCTTGACGCATTAACACCGCATCTCCACTAATCTCACAGTGGCCATTCTCTTCAGGCTTGAGGATTACCTTTTGACCTAGTTCATTCTCGAGGATTGATTTGAGTGACCTACTAATCTTTCCCCTCCTAAAGGGACACATAGTATGACGGCTGACATCTCCGTTGCCCCAGGTGCGTTTGAGTGTCACTTGACGACCTCGGTTGCAATTCTTCTTCAACTTGTTACAGAGACGGCGTGGGATTGTTAGGCTTGATGTCTTGTACTCGAGTTCAGTTGCCAGTCTACGACTGCCTGTTTCCTGGTCGATGACAGTCCTCTCAAGCTCGATATCTTCCGTAGATGTTTGAGTACTTAATTGCTCTCGAGTGTGTTTATCAACAAGTTCGAATGAATCATTAGTTGTAGTATCTTTGGCTAGATATGCCGCCGCAAAACTAGTTCCAAGATTAGACACGGCTAGGACGACGACGATTGCAAGGAGACTGTGTATAAGATTAGTATAGTGGAAAGATAGATAACTTTATGTGAGAGGATACCAATTCCAAAAAAGCACATATCATGTGCACAAATTATAAACTCATACACATGATATGTAAACAACTTACATAAACATAATCCTTTTCACTTGAACTGTATTGATTGTATAGAAATTGCAACATATAAGATATATGAGATTCATATGCACATTAGAAATACACACATATCATATGCGTGCACTTACAAAGTTGTTTCTGAGTCTTCATTTGCTCTTGCATCATCTTGTATACAGTCTCATTAGATAAATGCCCACGGCCACTCTTATCCATATTCCTCATTTGTTGTTCCGCCTCGTCTAATTCACCGTCACCATCGACATCATACATTCGAGAGACAGTAGAGAGACGACCAATTCTCCTCTGCTTTGTGGAACTGTTATTCCCATTCACCTCGGGAATTGCTACATCCGAAGAGTGACGACTATCAAAATCCGTCAATGATGGTGCTACTTCATTAGTATCGAAATCATCTTCTACTGAGGGTGTTGGAGATTCTGGAGCAGTGCTAGTAACAGAAACCATGTTCATTGTTTGATGTTATGTAGAAGATGAAGTTGGGATGTATAGGGGATAGACAATCAAATTGTGAGAGATGTACCAGCCAGCCTATCAAATGTGTTCAAATATAGCTTACCTCTTCATTGCATTGTTGATCTTGCATTATAATCTGGGAGAGAGAGTACAAAAAGAGAGCATTACAGAGCCGTCGCACGGAAGCAAGAGCGGCAAGATATTGTACAGCATACATAGGAAGTTTCTTCAATGACGGGCTAAGGGCAGGGCAACGGTAATGTTTATTCATTGCAATCAGGCTCTCATTCACTCGAGTTGATATATTTGAATGCCATATGTGCTATCCCAACTTGGTGTTTTCCATATTGCGTGCATATTATGATGAAAAGCATGATGAAAAGAATATGTACCTTTATTACATTCCTTGTGTTGATATCCTATAACAATTGTGATGCTTCAGTATCAATTCAACATCCAGAGAGAAGAAGATTGTCAATACCTCGAGGTGGTGGAGAAGATAAAGTACATGACAACACTAATATAGAAAAGAAACATCAACAAACATCTGATATATCACTACCTCTATCATCATTACCATTGATTGATTCATTGTCGGTATCCCTTGCATTGCGTCTTACTGCAGAGACAAATCGGCGTTTGCAACACACAACATCTAAAGAACAACCAAAAGAAGAGCAGACAGTATTTCATTCAACTGTTAGCTATCAAGAATCTCCAGAGTTAAAGACATATCTTGATGCGTTACTTTCTGCAGTCGGATTAGATGATTCTACATCTACCAATCCGATGGACGATGAACGACAAGTTATATTAGCGCTGTCGCTTCTTTATATTGATCGATCTACATCTGTTGATACGCCAACTGATGATTATCATCAGACTGGTCAAATGGGAGGAGGGAGTCATCCAAGTCCTTATATATCACCCCGGACAGTACATTATATGATATTAACTTCATTATCAATAGCAATTAAATGCGTTAGAGGTGATAAAGATAATGATGTTTCAAACAAGCTAAGAGAAGCTGCTAATTCAATATATGAAAAGGATATAATACCAGAAGTTAAGATGGAACAGATGGAGCGTACTCTTCTGCATTCACTTGCCGGCAGAAGTGGAGGCAATGTATCACATGAAGAAATTAGTACATTCATGAGACAGTTTGCAACTATGATGTATCCTATGAGGCTCAAAGCACATGAACAGACTAAGCTGAAGCAATTAGAGAGGTTCATGAGACACCAGAATGCTGCAGGCTTTGGTACTGGTCAAGTTAACAACCAGCACGGTCATGGTAATCATTGGCAACAATCAGATGATTCCCATGCTAACAATAGATTATCCATAGAGTCGAGAAATGATCACCAATGGCAAGCAGAACAGCAATATTATCCAGACCAACAGCAATACTAGAAATGTAATTATAATCATGTGCATTAGAAGTATTATAGTTTACTGCTAACGTATATAGTGTTGCTACCGGGTCTAAAACCAACCGGCAAATTCTTAGCTACAAAACCGTGTGCCTCTTCTTTGCCACTATTGTCATCATTTGACAAAGAATACTCAATCCCCTTTTGAGCGGCATGGATCATTGCCCCATTCATCTCTTTGTATAATGGACTTTCACTCCAGACGCCCTGTGTAGCATAGAAATCCATATCGATCCAATCAGCCATTAATATCTCCTCCTCTTGAGGTATGAGCTCAATATCTCCACCATTCTTTACCGTCTGTTCATACTCTGGTTTCAATCGGCACAAACAAACAAAGAACATGTCACTTCGGTTGAATAGACCACCATGAGCCTGTCTAAAGCATATAATCTTATCAAACTCACAATCCAGACCGGTTTCTTCTTTCAATTCTCTCACAGCTGCAGTTGCAATATCTTCTCCAGGGTCCGTTAATCCAGTGGGCATCTTCCATAGCTTTCTCTTGGCAGCAGGACCTGTCCTTTCTTGAACAGCCAACATTTTGCCAGTTGTTGGGTGTATAACTAATGCACCGATACCTACTTGATGAGTAGGGCCATTTGGACTGGATAAAGAGATAGGATTAGAAATTTGTACAATCTTATGCACACTTTTCAAATTGAAGAACGCACATGTGCTGTGCATAAGTAACATATTATAACTCACAGCCTAGATTGACTGTCCTTTGGTAGCCACTTTGTCAATATGCAGTAGCCTGGTTCTGCATGTTGGAAGTCAAATCCGTGTTGTTGTGTAGATGGCGCTATTAGATGACTGAGAGTTGAAGGTATTTTTAACCAAATTCCTCTCCGTTTCTCTTGAGTCCATATATCTAAAGCTATACTCAATTTGTCACCAAATTCCTCTGCAGTTATTGTCGTAGATTTATCATATATCTTTGTTAGGTCCAATGTTACCCCATTATATGTATCATGTCTCAGCGAAGACTCGGGAAAAGGAAGTAGTTGATTATGTTGTGGTATGTTGTCCGGCTCATCTATATACTTCTTTGGCGCTGCTTCTGCCGCCGGAAGAGATCCATCTTCTTTACTACTACACATTGCTAAATTACTGCTTCCCACTCCACTACCAGCTACAACTCCTACTGTTGCTGTAAGTAAAGCGGCACCTCTTCCATAATTATTTTGTGGTGAAGTATTGGCCAATTGATTGCAGACTGCATATGAAGAAGACCGCCGACTAGATCTCAACGCCGATGATGCAATAGATTGAAATAGAAGTAGTGTTTTCATGGCTCAATAATGAGTAGTGAGTGTGATTGGAAGACTACCGGGGTCAATATGATAATAAGATGTAGGTTGAGTAAGGTATTATACCATATCGGTATTGTACTACTGTGTACAATAACTAATAACACATAGATATACGAACTTCTACGTAGTAGGGTGAGAGCTATAGCAGGGAAGCCCCCCCCAGAAAAGTAAAAAAGATACCGCAAAAGATACTTTCCAAGGGACCATCACCAAGAAAAGATGACAAGGACCATATTGAATGTGATTTTGTCATTCTATCCAATTGTTTGTCTCATAATTTTCAAGCATGAGGAGTGAACAACAAGATTACTGGAGGTTATTGAGTATCATTTACCAGTGTATTTATAATCCGTACGTACAGAATTTGGTACTCAATACTCGTATTTTACTATCGTATTTAGATTATGATACGGCTCACTGCAGTCTTTGACCACGGGAATAAAAGCTCAAGTATAATGACTCATAAATATTCTCCCTTTCATCACATCGTACAGAATTTGGTACCATCGTATTTAGATTACGCAAGATGAAGTATAAGTTATGGTCGGAACAGGATGATTACAAGCTATGGTCACTCCGGTCTAAACCAACATATCAATTAGCAGAAATCTTCAATAAGACAACCGGGGCAATTCAATCGCACATCAAGCATTTAAATGATCCTAAGCATAAAGCACATCAACGCCTTTTTAAAAATTATGGGTATATCATGGCGAAAGGCGAGCATGATGGGAACACTATACTAGATAAAGCAATGGTATCTGAAAAGTAGTTATATGTACAGACTGGAGCGAACGATCAGCTGCCCCTGGCCGCAGGCCAGAGGGGCAGCTGAGATCGAGAGCTCTTAAACTTAAACTTAGCCTTGACTTGTAGCTAGCATTCGATCAGCCTACCGTAGAAGTTCGTCAGCTGCTGCGTAATGTTAGTAATAAACATTGATGTGTCATTTTTCTCCCCTCCTTTTTTTCAATGCGGTATAGCATAGGCGGGCCCAACACAATCAGAAAGTTATTCACTCATGCATATCATGTACGGTATGCCTTTTTATGTGCGCAAAGCGGGGTTTCTATGGTGGCCTCACGTAAAAAAGCACGTAAAGTGACGAGTGTACTATTTCACTTGTCTACACAAATTGGTCGATTCCTATGTAGATTTCGCTGGTGTGACAAATATACTCATCATTTAACGTGCAAATTCAGGATAAAAGAACATCTTAGAACAAATCTCATGCACAGAAAAAGGCGAGCTCTCTCTCGGCTCTTTGCTCGTCTTTGACGAGCTTTACGACGTTGATTGTTGGCGAATATGGTACTTTATATCATGCAAAAGATATATGTAAACATATTCTACAATGGGATGACTAGATATCTGTTTATTTTATGTTCTACTTATACATATGTAATGAGTGTACATAATCTACCTTTGAGCATTATTTTGCTTCTAGATAAGTATGATATTCGTATGTAGGATATGAATTCAATGTTTAAGCATCTCATAATGTATAGAATCTACTTTATTGCAACGTGAACTGGTTTGGGGTATATTGTGGGAGGATTCTTATGAATTTTCTATGCATATGTTGTCGTGTGTATCATACGAGTATATTGCAATCCAGCAACCACCGTGTTGGGCTATTACTCGATTATCCGTCTTCTGATATCTTAATAACGCTCATCCAATCACTCCCACATCATTTAACAGTAGGATGATGCAACATAACATCTTTTGTGCATATCAAATGTGCATTTTGTCGATCAACCTCTATCGGATCCTCTCAATATCCCCATACGGCCAAACTGAACTAGATATGCGGTAGAATATGTTTTCGTATATCTGAAGTTGATTGTAGTATGTTATCTTTGTTTTTATACCAGTATTGCTTCGTGTAGAGTTGTTACTGTAGCAATACAAATTTTCGAAAAATGAGAGAGGTAGCGCGTGTCATTGATGCAGCTCTATCTCGAGCATGGGAGATATATAAACACCATCCGGCGCTTCAGTAATACATAATCGTTGATGGGTATCGCATAGATATATATCAGATACCTCATACGCTTCACAAATGGAGCCGGCCGCTCAGTGCATCATCGTCTATCATTTTTTGATGGGCGGATAGAAGTATACATTTCTTAGCAACAACAGTAGTGACAGTATTGATAATTGCGGATATTATAGAAGAGTAGGTCCGAATTATGATACTGGATTGATATAATACCGATCATTGATAGTTATTGAGTAAGCGTCGAATAAGATAGGGGGATGTGCGTCATGGTGAAAAAGTGTCTTTGTGAAAAAAAGTGATGGAGGTGAGCAGAAGTTGCTTTTGAGATCAGAAAGGTTATCACCTAATAATATTACTTACATTACCTTGGCACAGCAAGGATAGGATACCGCCCAGAAAGTGCACGTAAAAAGCCAGTGATGAAACGATACTTAATTATGTACATGTTTATATTTTTCCATACTCGCTGCCTTGTTCAAATACTCGTTTTGTCGATGGCCACTGGAAACTGTTATGCAGTCAATAGGCCAGATTGGTCATATACTGCTTTATAGATCTGTTAGGTGTTTGTTGGTATCTCTTTTTGACCCATGTATCTCCATCTATCAAATATCCCAATCCAATAATATTCATATCCAGCAACTGGCACTTTCACACTTGCCATCTTGGCTGCAGCACCAAAGTAATCATTAATACGAATCTCATATCCTAACGAAGTAGCTAGTTCAGTGGTTATGCTAGCTGTAAGTTTGTTCAATCCCTTCTCAAAGAATCCTTTCGGTTGATGTTCCTCTGGTAAATGTGCACCACGCATTACACGTTTTAATTCTTTTTTGGCATCGAATGTATCATTTGATGGACAATTGGCTGATGCATATAAGTATATTACTGGTAGAGCAAATAGTATAATCATGTTTAGTGCCGTGAAGATTAGTTTGAATATAAGTAATGCACCTATTGCCATTAACCCATATTGTATTAGAAGTTCATTGCTTATTGTATCTATCGTTTGATTTGTTGATGCTGTTGAAGATGTTGTTGAAGATGATGATCTAACAGATGAACTACTACGCCTTTGTGATGATCCATTAACTGAGGGAGCAAATGAGGTAGTATTCGCCATTTGAACTGTAACTATATCATCATTATTGGCACAAATCTTGCCATTCTTATCAACTAGTATAATTCCTCTACCAGCTTGCCCTCTTGAAGTAAGTACCTGTATACCAACTACATGACCTTCTATCCGATCCAGTACTATTTCCTCAAATCCCTCGTCGCAGATTGGAACATTTCTGTGTTTGTAAGAGAGAGTTGCGATGTTTTAGGGATTCAGATGTTAGAGTAACATAGGACAAATACATATATACCATGCAATTGAAATCAGCACATTATATCTCAATCATATGCACCTTGCAATTGCAAAAAAACATCTCACCTTCTTTTCAATCGAACTTGAGTTTTGCTACCAGTTGCAATGTATCTCTCGACTGAATAACCATCCAATGGCTTTAGTCTACGAAGGTGCTGTAATGCAGCTTGTGTCCGTGGCGATAATAGTTGTTCACTTCCCATCCTTAATACCTATTGTATGAGTAGCGTAACTAGTGACAATGTTGTTCATTTCCCATCTAATCGATTCATTGTCTATGTAGATATTGTTGAGGCAAAATTATGAGAGTGTGATACTCTGGTATCCTGACATAAAGTTCAGTTAAGGTGGTACTCAACTAAATAAAAATTTTCAAATTTTATAGGTATCCCAGAGAGAAAATTGTTCATATTACCTTACAATAATACCAAAATATATACCCCGTAAGGTGACATAATTATTGTGCACAACTCTTTATTAGATGTATTATTAATAGCGCTATGCACAAAAATTATGTCACCTTAACGTGTAGTTTGTTTGCAATAGAAATATTTTTTTAAAGGTACCTCAGAGAGAAAATTGTTCTCATTACCTATAAAATTCGAAAACATTGTTCCAATTACCCTAGAAAGACTCCCAAAAAGATTTAGTTGAGTACCACCTTAATAGGTAGCAAAATAGTGATATCGCTGGTAGTACATACCTACTATGTTATGGATCTATAGAATGAAGAACCTACTACTACTAATACCTCTAATACTAACAACCTCCGTCGCAAATGTACCCCAAGAAGAAGTTCTATCCACACTTGAACTCCCGCCATTCTACAATCTTCCATACCAAACACTCGACACTCCCTATCATGGCCAACATGTGGGTGTACAAAATTTTGACCTAAATGGCGATGGAGTAGAAGATGTACTCTTCGCGGCAGGACGACATTGGATTGATCAATCATATGCATTAATTAATTTAGGTCCAGAGTATAATGATGGAAGGTTTTTGGGTGTTAAATTCTCAGAGGCATTGCCTATTGGCAAACCGGGATCTTATTATCAAATTGATGTTAGTTCAAACACAGATAAGAGTGATGATGCTGTTACACAGCATTCTACTGTACTATTAGTAGGTGGCACCTGTCATGTCGAGAAACCGAATGACTTAGGATCATGTAAGCGTGGTGATAATACCCCAGCTAGAGTTGTACATGTTGCCATGAATAAAGAGACTGGATGTTCTATCCATAATCCAGATGCAAAGTGTGAGCTAGAATTTAATGAAGTGTGGGAGCATCCGAATCCACGAGGTGATAGAAATGGTGGATTTGCAACATTTAATAATGAAAAGATGATTGCTTTGTTAGGTCAGGGTGGTATTGAGATTTTTCAATCTGTAGAAACTGTGGATACACCATCAATTACAGAGATTGAAAGACAAAGAAATCTTTTGCACACTTCCTATTCGCCAGTGTTTCATTTGTCACCTCCACCCAAGACAGATGAAAGATCAGATTACTCCCGATATGCAGGATTTGGTGCTGGACATATTCCTAAACTGGGTGGAGTTGTAGCCGCTGGTAGACGTACTGATTATGACCTGCCACAGGTACATGATGATGGGAATGTGATTGGTATTAATCTGTTAGTACACGAGGATACTTCAAACTCCTCACAATCATTTCAATCATCAGTATTATCTTCTAAATATAGCGGTGAGCCATATCCGGGCAATAAAAAGTATTCATTACAGAGTACCAATTATGCGTTTGATGATCTCGATGGGGACGGGATTGATGACATACTGGAAGCAACATTCTTGTATAGTAAACAGCGAGTCCCAGGATATCCATTGCCTCAAAGAATATTATTTATGTATGAGAATGGAAAGGTGAAGGATACTCTTGTCCTTCTCGAGGCGGGAGCACCAAGTACTAATGGCGTCGGGGATGAGAATGATGCTGGAAGGTCAGTCACCACCGGACAGATATTCTCGGATAGTACACTACCCGATGTAGTCTTTGCTTCAGCCGAGGGAGTAGTCAGTGTATTTGCAAACTTGGGAGTTGACGAAGCTACTGGAAAATCTCGGGGATTCGAAATGAGATATCAACTTGCAATGTCAAAACATAAGTGTCAAGTAAGAGATATTGCAGTTACCAAACTAGCCCAAGACGTGCATGATAGTGACAAGTGCTGGGTGGGTATTGTCGGTGCTGTGACCTGCGGCATAGATGTTATGGGTAGGAATCACATCTTTTACATTGAGGGGAATGGATCAGTTTGTAAATGATTATTTATGTATCTGTGTTGAAGAGATGGGGATGTATCATGTGATTGTATTAGATGTACTATATGAATGAACAGTAGTTGCAGTTAAACATTATTAAGCAGGTCTTATATCTACATCAGTATTTACAACTCCTCAATCTACAAAAACAAAGGGAAATGTGCCACTTGCGCCCCATGCTTACTTGTCATCAAGCTTTCCATAATACTCAGCAGCAGTACTTTCGAACTCAAGCATCACCGTATCCTCGAGCATGATGGCATCGTGCTAGAAGTTTTAAAGTAAAGAACAAGATAGCATATGAGATTATACTCGATTGCAAAACTATCAGGTTATAACATAAACAAAAACATACCTTCGGGGGGACATAGTAGGCTTCTCCAGCTGAGATGATCTGCTCCTCGCCGGTATCAACCATCATGATCTTCATCTTTCCGGATGCAAGGAATCCAAAGTGGTTCTTTGGGCAGCATGTAACTCCATCCGGCATGGGCCCTTGATATCGATATATGAGCATATGATATGAGCATATGATATGAGCATATGAATAAAGATACATTTTTACTTACCTCCCTTACTCGCTGGCATGCATTCAGTCCAATGGAAACCGGCCTTTGCTTCAATCTTGGCACAAGAGCGTTTTACACCGTCTGCACA
>Ga0214479_100085_pt1 | contig 55131 bp, 38 predicted proteins | sample M1_20Mar14CPVII9_5_FD_165054 | JGI IMG/M metagenome (GOLD analysis project Ga0214479, IMG submission 165054) | Marine eukaryotic communities from Monterey Bay, California, United States - M1_20Mar14CPVII9sort6BwellE14 | ecosystem: Environmental > Aquatic > Marine > Unclassified | place: USA... | reverse complement strand
GAATACAATCCCATACACTCTTTCTTTTTGCCTTACTTTTATTATCTAAGTCTATTACACGTTCATATCCATTGTTTCCGGTGAATAAAGCAATATATTTCAAGTTGGTAGGGTAGAATGAGATGTATAATTGATCTATTGCTATTGATTGGAGTTGTTTTTGTAATTCGGCTATTTGTTGTTCATTGTTGGAGGAAGTGGAAGATTGTTGTTCAAGTTGATGTATCTGACGTTTAATTGACTTCTCAAGACGGGTTAATTTTTGTCGTTCTATGAATTTCACTTGATGATACCTATATAGTATCGATTATGTAGATTAGTACAGATGGGTGAAAAATTGCAATCATACAACGTATCAGCAGAGACATATATCATATGAACACATCATATACACAAAAACTAAAAACTTACTTGGCAGCATTCTTCTTCTCACGTTCCTTAGCCTCATATGTTGCAATATCCCGCTCTAATTGTTTAATACTAAGCTTTACACCATTGATTGTCTCTTCTCTATCCCCTTTACTACCAGTATTAGTACCATCAGTTTGCTTTTGCAATTTAGCAAGCAAACGTTTCTGTCCTCTTAATCTATTTTTTAGTGATGTGTTGGTACGTTGTTTATCGGTGCCTACTACCTTCTTTTTATCGGATTTACCTTTACGCCATGGTTTGTATTTACGTTCTAGGCCGTGTTTACTTGGTGGTCTCATGATGTGATATCTTGGTTTGCAAAGTCTCTACTAATCGATTGTTATCAAAGTTGTTTTGTTTTGGTGGTCAAAATAAATGCAAGAGTGAGATGCCTTTTGGCGATGAACTCGTCTCCTCCTCTAGGCAGGCAGCACTTCTGCCCGCCGCAATAAACCTATATACCAATCCTCTTTATTATATCTTACAATTATCAGTAGTATAAATATGTCAACACGAGATACTGAAGGACGGCGTGAAATTGAGGCAGCTCGGCAACGTCTATCCATTGCAAAATCACATACAACATTTCTCTCCAACACATTACTATCCGCCAAGGCAGCAGGAAAGTCCGCGTTATATTGTTTTGTTGTATGAACTCGTGTATTTAGTATAAAGTCTTGACGACTTGGCTCTTTTATTTGCTTTATTGTTGCCCTTGCATATCATATGTACTAACATATGTTATAATCTCCTCTCTTTCGTCATCATAAACTGTGATAACGCACATCTTCCAGAGATTGCAGCACGTAAAACTAGACTAGATATACAGACACAATTAGAAGTATCTAATAAAGATGTAGAAGATGCACAAAAGTTTCTAGCAGAGGCGGAGAAACGGTGGGAGGTCATTGCCATAGATGACGATGATGATATGTCAAGTATTGCAATTGAGGGTAGTAATAAGAAAAGAAAGGCAAATGCCGTATCCCCTCAAGGGAACAATAGCAACAACAATAACAATATCGGAGATGCACAAGGCCTACAACAAACACCACGTAATCCAAGATGGTCAAACAGATTATTACATGAAGCAATGGGCGTGCCAGTGCCATCAAATTATGGCCAGACTTTGAGTAATAGTAGCAGTAGAGGTGTTGTATCAAAGATTGTGGTTGAAGGTTGTCAAGCTAATTATGCTAATGGAACTTATATACGAGGTTGTGACATTGACGGTTGTGTATCATTTTTTAAAGGAGGGAGTGGTGGAGATGTAGTCATATATCGTCACAATATGTTTTGGCATATAGCGCTAGCACTTTCGGTTAGCAATGGTAAACTACCACACGAAAATGGTCTAGTATATTACAAAACAAACAGTACAGCGTCAAGTTCGGATTCAAGTGGTTTACTGCCGCCTACTAAAGTGGATGATTGGGTATCAGTTAGTGGAGGAATCTCTCTGCCTACCTTGGTCTTTCATTATTCAAACGATGCATCCCAAGGCCAACCAACCATACAATCTACTACTACTTCTTCGGCCGGGCGTACATCTGTTGATTTAACCAATGCTAATACCAATAATGATAGTGATATCATTGTCCAAGGCTTTGGTACGGAAGAAGTAAACGGAACGTACAAAAAGGATACCACCAAAAGAAGTCCATTCTTTGTCAAGACAGATGTTCACTGGGATGGAAAGGTTGGGAACTTTCGTATTTGGTGCAATAATTCAAAGTTTTGGTATGTTTCAGGCAGTATGGAGTTCGGTGGGAAAGTGTTATACAAGAATAACTCAAGTACAAATAGTGCATCGGTACCTCCCCAAACAGGCTGGATACCGGTGATGGGATTACACCGACCATTATGCCCATCACCTACGATGAATCAACGGGGATATCTTTGATCATGTCTCCTTTTAGAAGAAGGAAGGATGGGAGGAAAGGGGAAGCAAGTATAGATAGACTAAACTGTTTGCTAGAGATAGACTTTGAAAAATCGTTCATTTGTATTTTAGATTAGATACGTATGGTTATTGCTCAGGCTTCTGTATAACTACCGCAGTCTCTACCTCATCACTCTCCTCGCATTCTTCTATACTTGCTTTAGTTGTATGAGTTGTTAAGAACCTGTAGTAGTCTGTAAACCTTGGGGTAATTGGTGATACATTATCGGCAGCTGACGAGTCCTCATCTGTCTCATTACTTGCACCTCGAGTTGATGATTCTTGATCATCGTTCTTGTTGATCTGTATCCATCTATCTGTGTGTAATCGTTGTTCCGTTGGTGTATTATCATCTTGTGTCTTTTGGTTACTTGCTCCGACAATGAAATGGTTCACCACACAAAGGACGATACTTGCCACTACGAGCACCCATGATGCTGCCTCAACTGAGGCAGCTACTTTGAAACATTGAGCGTCTTCATCATCAATGATTCCAAAGTAAGCTAGATTGGTAAATGTATCCTTCAACTCTCCACAGTAATCATTAAGAATGAACTCCGATACTCCACCGAGTTGCCAGGCTGCAATGATAATCGATAAAACGTAAACCTCCATGTACTGCCACGCTGAGAGAACCTCCGACAATACTGTATTCTTTGATCGTTGTGTTTTTGTCATGGGTACGAACCACTGCACAGCTAGAGATGTTGTTAATGCCAATGGTACGATGAACACTGTGATAACCAGCAGTGAAGCAAGCGTGGCCAATCCGACGAGATCTGATGCTGATTCAAGATAACGGCCTTGTTCGACTATCATACTTGCTAAATCAAAGACACTATAATATGTTTTGGCCTGCTCGAACTCGTTACCCGATTCAACAGCTAATCCTACTAGACCCAAGATATCCATACTGAACGATGGTAGCGAGCAACCGACAACTACCAATACAACAAGTGATAGTAATAAGCTAATCAATATCCACTTGACACTACTTTTCATAACTGCTCGGTCACTACTCGCTTCATAATCGAGCTTGTAACTATGATCAGCAAGTCGTTCTTTGTTATTATCATCATTGTTAGACGGAGCTGCCAAGTTGAGTTCATCTTGTTGAGAGTCGGTTGCTGCCCTTACTGACTTGCGGTGATAATGTATAACGACGTGGCTCAGAATTTGACTAACCAATTGGGCAAGCTTAATGTATCGATGAAGAGGAGTAAGGTTATTAGTGGATGATGTGGGTATACAACAAGAACGAGTCAAGAGAATATACTACTTACCATGTTAGCGTAGAGCCCCCAACGTGGTACTACAAGCATTGTAAGACCATATAAACCTTCAGGAAGGAATGCTATCTCCGGACTATTGACTGATATATTGAACGAGGCCAGAGTCATTAACAATACGAACACATCAACCATTGACCTGAAGATGAAAGAAGAAGACAGTTTGAGGTTAGTTTGAGCAAGAAGTGCACATGATGTGCACAACAATACTTACCATTTACCCAGTACGTCAAGCCACTTTAGAATAGACCCACGTCGTTTAGAACCTATTAATCGTGGTGGAATTAGCCACAGGAACATTGTAATGCACAACTTAGTATATGGCCAAAGCCCAGAGAAAATCCCAATCAATATAGCCAACGCTTTAGCACCTGCATTCCACATTTCAACCGCTGATTTAGCCATACTAAACTCGAAGAAGCCGTCATAATTGAAGTCTTGTTCGGCAAAGTTGCCTGATATATTGACAGTTGCTCCCAAGCTTAAATGGCCGGAGAGAAAAAGACCAATATTCCCGAGGATTACAACGGGGACGATCAGCCTAACAAAGAGTGGAACTTCGTTGCTTGTAACTAATGATGACATTCGTTTATTTAAGTCTTTGGTCAACTCGTTCTCGTCGTGTTGCATCTGTTCGAGTTCACGTAGTTGAGATTGATTCAAAGTACCCAGCCATTCCTTGTGTCGGCGTCTTGACAACCATCTGGTAATGAAGAAGATGGCCGCAGCAACTAATATAATGACCACTACTACAATGAGAATGGCAATCAAATACCCATACGAATCCTCACTTGATTCAACGGCTGGCATGTCTTCGTATTGAATGCCTTGGAAGTCTTGTTGATACGATGGTGAATGTGGACAGTTATATGCTGCCTCGTTTAACATTTTGTCGATGGTGTGTTGGATATACTCTCCTTCTAAGACATTGTTAGCGTAGTCGAAGAGCTTATTCGCCACTTCTGATGTATCTTCGATACCTTCTTGTGTTTTGACTGTCTGTTGCATCTCTTGTACCATCGGAGACGAACAATAGATGCATTCCATATCAAGACGAGCTTCTGCCACGGCAATGGCGAGGTTCCGTAAGACGATACCAGTATCAGCCTCACCAACTCGGACTCCATATTCATCCACGGTAGGTGTGACCATTGTTGCCATCCAGCAGTGAACATTTGTTACATCCTCTAAAGGGAAGTAGAGGAACGGTAACTCTTCCATTTGGGCAAGAAGCTCGAGTATGATACTCATATCCTTAAGGCCGAGGCTCAGCTCGACTTCGTTGTGCATATCAACATCATCGCCCTTGCCCTTGATTAATAGTGTAAGTGATAGTCTCATCGGATCAGGTCCTGCTCCCATTAATGCCTCGTTCTTCAACACACTTGATTCTCCCATCATTGGTTGAGCAATACGCAACGCACCCACTGAGCCCACGTTGGATAGTGTAACATTTGATACCCCCAACTCGATGGCAAGGTTCAATCCATTCAATGATATGTCTAGACTTTGACTAAACAAATCCCCTGCCAATACGATATCCCCATTCTCATTGGTATCAAGATCTAACAACAGGGCAATGAACTCGTTTAGCCATGACAGGCCATCCTCATCAACAGACGTTAAGATATTGTCGATGAATGTGTATAGACCTCGAAATAGCTCACCATATGGAGAGGTACCACGACCTTGTAACGCCACAGCCTCATCCTCGGATAAAAGTAGATCACGATAATCAACTAAATCAACCAACGTGGCATCTGGTTCCGGACAACCATCGTCATTATTAATACCCTCATCAATATAATCATTCAATATATCTTGTAATGAACTACTAAAGAACTGTGGCAGCACTTTGTCGAGTGTTTGATCATACATACTAAACAGGGCATCGGCCATTGTTGTTAAATGATTGGTACCCTCATCCATGAATCCATTTAGAGTTGGCTTGTTCACTTCACCAACTGATACTACCAACTCTGTAATCTCGGCATCATCAACGACACTCAAGGCACATGGAAGTATATTCTTTACATGTATAATGGACCCAAGTTGTATAGAACCGAGTGTTGAATTGTTAATACCCATGAATATTGACAATTGAACGTCTATATCTTGTGCTGTAATTTCAATTGTAAATGTTTCTTCCACCTTGGCAACCTCATCCGTTGTTGTGGCAGCGGCTGAGACGATTGCACCCTCCTTAGACGAGGGTTGAATCACTGCTTCCATCTCCAATACAAATGTTAGATAATCCATCTTGAGTGTATTTTGTAATGTATAATTTCCAATTGGATCTAATATCTTTGATTCATCTGATAATGTATCCAATCCCTTGACTGATATAGACTTGAGTGTCATTTTAGTATCGAAGAACATGTCATGCATTTCAATAAAGACTAAATCATCCTCATCGAATAGTATTGATGTATCAATCACTAGCACCCCATCCTCATTAAGTATAGAGTCTCGGAGGAAGTTGTTTATAGACGAAGAAGATGAGCTGTTATCAGCTTCACTTCCCAACTCATTAGCCAACTCTTCAATAGTTCTCAAACCTGTTAATTCTTCTATCCAATCTTGTACTGATATAAAGTTTACCCATTGTGGATATCCGTCAGAGTCGTATGGTATGTTTGCATTCATTTCTGCATATAGTGGATCCACCTCTCCGTCTATTTCTTGTGTACCATCCGTATCATTATCACCAAGTAACGAATCAAGACGTTCATCAATCATCACCAACAAACTATTCAATCCACCACCACCATCCTCATCACCACTGGCCAAATTATACAATTCATTACAAACCATACCACTCAATTCTTCTTCAATCGTATTTCTTACTAATGATTGTAAGATATTAGCAGCAAATCCAGCAATTCCTCCACCCTCAAAAACAATCTCCTCCATTACTAAATTGGTATTACATTCATTCACTTGTACTAAAGTTGGACCTTTTGTGTTGTAATCTTCACTATAGAAGTTGATATTAACATTAATATTAGATGTTGGATTTGTAGAGGCTGATCCGGTACCTCCGCCATTGAAGAATGTCCATGTATATGACCAATTGAAGTTACAGTCTAATTTAACACCGTCTACCTCCACACTGTAAGAAGTAAGGGGCGGGAAGGACAAGAGAAGAAGTAGAGATTGTTAGTAAACTGCAATAGTCCAAAGTTTTGTATACTTATACATGAGAGCATACCATGCAAACTAATTATGATGTGCACATCATATGCAACAAAAGAGGTGCACCATCTATCATACTCCTTTCTCAATACTCACCTCAAAGTCTGCAAAGTTTCATTCCCCAAAATATCATCATAACCCAATTCAACATCCTTCACATTTAAATTATAACATATCAATTCTGTAATGATTAAATCAACACCAGACTGTGAGACTGTAGCATCTGGTAATGATAGTTGAGTTGCTGCTAATACTTTATTTAATTTTGCAAATTTATCAGAAGATGTGTCTTGAAGAGAGCGGCGTTGTTGTAGCCCTCTATACTTTAGGTTGTGATCGTATATAGTCGATAGTATATCAGACTGTGCAGGTAGTTTTATACCATATGGCGTAGTAGACATGCTCTGATGCAATTGAGAAGTAGTCGTTGCAACGAAAGGTGCAAACGACATTAAGATGAAAATTGTGTATATCATTGACGATATTCTAGTGCCGCCGCTAAACATAGTTCTTTGCTGATATGTAATCTGTCAATACCTATGATGTATTAGGAGCATTTTAGTAATGATAGAACAATCGAAACATACCATAGAGGCAACAAGATACATAAAGCTAATTATTTTCTATACCATAGGAAGTTTCTACTCAAGGAAAGAAGAAAAAAGTTTCATTTTCATGGTAATTTGAGTGAGTGTTGGCGGGCATGGCGGCGGCAAGGAATGATATTTATTGCTCGATAGTATTGACTTGATAATATGTGTTGTTTATGATATTGGCTATACGGTTTATGAGCTCAGTACACATTATTGCAATCATCAAGAAGACAATAATAACACTTACAAAATTAAGAGCGCAAAGAAGTACTTTACCGCGCGTTAATATTTGCAATATACATTGGAATAAGTGATTTATAAGCTTATTGGTGTTGATAGTGCAGCCGGCGACATACAAATCTACAATCTACACCTCTCTACTATACATATATAAACACAGAGTTCACATATCATATACACAAGTTTGCAAACAACAGCAAATAGTCAGACGATCATTAGATTATCTAAGTACTGCAACATTAACGATGTTATCAGAAGGTAGTCGTGAAATTGAAGGAGCAAGGAAACGTCTAGCTGCTGCTAAGACACAAGTTTCATCGGCCAAGATGATGATGGAACAGGCCAAAGCAATGTTAAATAGTGCACAAACTCTATCCGATACGGCAGATAAAGAATTCAAAGAGGCACAGACGGCATTAGAGGAGGCTGAGAAAAGATGGGAGGTTATTGACATTGATATGGATGATAGTGTTGTATCAAAGAATAGTAGTGGTAGTAATAAACAAAGGAAGGTATCACCAAATTCCAGTCTAACAAGTCGTATCAGAGCGGCAATGCAACATGAACTCACATCAAATGCTATTTCAAAAATGTACTACATGTCGGGTTCTATCGAAGACTCTTCTTTTACGCCTATATTGCAAGTTATATATGTAAAAAAGATAAGCAAGGAAGGGTTTGGAGATGAAGAACGTTTCAAGGTTAGTTTGAGGGTTTATTGTAGCTATGCTTGCTCGGCTCCCTCGAGTGCATTTTGCATTCATACCTCATGCCACTTGCCACCACCACCTCCATTTCTTTTTAGGTTATCCTCTCAGACGGTCAGCACTTCTTCTCATCAATGACTTCCTCTCAAATAAGTCACTTAATAAACAATGGTACCATCTCAAAACATTGTATCCTTCGCATTACCGAATTCATTATCAATACCATGGGTAGTGGTGCTAAAATATGTGTCATATTAGGAGCTGAAAAGTTGGGGGATAATCTCGGAAGGCTTGGCGCACCTGTTGACATTAGCAAGGTGCCAATTAATCAAGTAGTAGTCGAAGGCTGTGGTATATCAGCTTTCAATGGTATTTACAAGAAAGAAGAAGGAATGATGTATCAACATGCTCCAATTTATAGCAAAAAGAGGCTATGGGAGGGGAAAGAAGTAACCCTTGCCATCTTTATGCCAAGTGCAACCAAATATAATTGGCACATTGGTACTTGGATAGGAGATATTGATGGTGAAGGAGGACCTAACAATTCGTATTATTCATCCACCTACGATAGTCGACATGATACACCTCCGAGCTGTGTAACGCCTCCAGAAAAGGACTGGGAAGTAGCGAGGCTTTATGGCACTAATCCAGCACCAACTTGTCGTCTAATGAGAGGAGGAAACTAAATGAATATGTAACGGCCTGTGGAGATAGTAAATATCGTACTTTGATGTAAGTAGTCATTATAGATTAACTTCAAGTTAAAGACATAGCTATTTCTCTCATTTGCTATATCACTCAATTAACCTGTGCATTAGCCAATCCGCCTTCTGCAATACATTTCCCTGATCCAGCTGTCAAGGGTACGCCTTTATATGAAGCAACCCCATCCTCATTAGTCTTTAAATCTGGAAAGATTGCATCTAACATCTTCTTCTTTAGAACTTGATTCTCTGTCGCTGGTTCACCATCATATCCACTACAAAGTACCCTCTCTCCAATAGCTGCATCTTCTGGCGGATCAACAAATACTACCTTTCCATCATCTGAACTAGCACAGAGTACCATTCCATGTGATGGGAATCCGCGCAATTTCCTCGTCTTCAAATTTGCCAATACACAGACCCTCCTACCAACTAAATCATCAACAGTATAGTGATCTCGTAATCCCGATGCAATTTGACGTGGTTCATCTTCACCTACATCAATCTCCTCACAATATAACTTCTCTGCAGTTGGATCCTCGTGTGGATATGCTTTGTTTATAACTCCAACTAGTATATTAAGTTTGGATATGTCAATTTCGGTTGCAGCTGGTTGTGGAGGTGGTGTCTTCTTCTTCTTCTTTGGTTTCTTTTGTTTTTCTTGTTTCACTACTACTGGTTCACCATCGTCATCGTCGTCTACTATTCCTCCAGAGGTTTGATCTATACTCTCAATGTGTTGAATGATGATGTTTCGAGTTAATTGGAGATCCTCTTCTTTTGTTATTGCTTTTAAAGCCGATTTAGTGATGCCATATCGGGAAGATGGAGCAAAGGCCGATATGATGAGAGGGTAGAACAGTATAAGGAAGGCGGCGATAAGGTTCCTCATAGTGGGGAGAGATTGACGATTTAGTTAGTAGCAATGCAAATTTGCAAATTGCTTGAAAAAAATGATGCTGAGAGTGGTATCCTTTATACGATATGCTATAAGGTATACTCAACATTTACCGATATATCAATCTTTCCTACCACCGATATAGCCATATAGACGAAGAGTAGATTCAGTTGGTACAACATGCATTGACGGCCTACTAGTAACTCAATTTGTGTTGCCTGTGACAGAACTCAGCGCGTCAGCGCGCAAGAAGAGATTTATTTCATATGCCTAGTGCATAATGGTCTCTTCTACTCTACTTAAACACCACACACACACTGCTTATCCTACTTCATATTACCTATTATGGTTGAGTTGGCGGATGTTGATACCTATGTACGCTGTGCATAGTATTTGTTGATACCTGCCGCGCATTTAATACCGACAATAGGGGAGGCTATATGCTTTGAGATATCATGATTGAAGAAGATGATGAGAAGATACCGACGAGCATTGCTCAGCAAAAAGAGGAGATGGAATCAATGGCTGCTATCTTTGCAGACGACTTTACTCTCCTTAGTAGTCAAGAACCCATCTCATACTCGATACATTTAAAGCCTGACGAGTTTAATAATAATAATGATACATCATTTATTAGACTCCCAGATGAATTGAGATTAATTGTATCATATCCATCAACATATCCCGATATCGACATCCCGACATTTGATATACTATATGATACAACAAATATTACACTACATGAAATACAAGTACGTGCCATACTCAAAACTGTTACAACTGTAGCACGTGAGAATTTAGATGTCGGTATGCCATGTGTGTATAGCTGTGTTCAAGCTGCAAAGGAATTCTTGAGTAGTGGTGGATTAGATCAAGCTGGATTAGCTTTATTGTCAGATGACAATTTGGCATGTATACTATCCTATCTTGCCACAACAAAAGAGGATATAGATGAGATATGTACCGCCTTACCAATAGTTGAGAATACAGCAAAGCAGAACATAGTTTGGAAACAGTTATGTCAGCGTAGATGGAAAGATAAGTGGGGATATAAGAAGAGATGGGAACGAGCATTAGAAAATTTTAATACGGACCCCGATGAACATTATTGGATGAATGCATACAACAACGAAGAGCAAGATGCAAAGAGAATATATCTTCCACGTGATGAGCTGTGCAGTTTGATGTTTGATTGGCGGAAATGGTTTGAAAGAACTCCCCAAAATGGACTGCTCTTAACTGGATTGAGAAGATCATTAAGACTTTCCGTATTTTGTGAAAGTGGAGGCCTTAGAACTTATCGTCATCAAGATGGAGTTATCACTGAGAGTGACTGGTATTGGAAAACGGAGGATGAGAACATCGCTTATTTTACTCTAGAGACAAGGAGGGCAAATGCTACTCCTTCTATTGATATTCATGTGTTAAGATTGCAGAATTGGGGATGGGAAATGAGAAGCAAATACTTCATATGCAGAGCTATAGACGAAAAAGGCAATGTGGACGAATCTCTCGGCAATTTAGATGAACTATGGGAGGATTTGCTAGCCAATATTATAATACAAAAGAAGCCAGAGTGGGTTGACACTAGTAGAAGCCAATTTGAGGTACACCATCGGGAGGTGCCAAATGACGAAGATTGTAAGGCATTAGAGTGGTAACTATCAAGGTTAATCTTTTAAAGTCCAATCAACTAAATCATCAACCACACTTAGCATACCCTCCATATGAGTACCTAGTGCATGGCTAACTAATATATTGTCTCCTTCCCCATTCAACAAGCCCTCCTCAATCAATGTCAACTTGGCCTCATCAATCAATTGTGGCACATCCTCCATAGCATGTTTACCTGGTGATAGAAAGTACGGCACGCATATAACCTTTGATACCTTATCATCAACAATGAGATTTCGTATTGAATCTAGTATGGATGGTGGTGCTATTTCCATATGTGCTGCTCTAACTATTGTTGTTGATGTTGATGATGTAGCTGCTTGTTCTTTTACAGCTATTCTCTTTTCATACATTCTAGCCACATTCATTATGTGCTCATTGGATGCTGATCTTTTTGAGCCATGATCTATTAAGAGTATACCGATCTTTTCTTGTGTTGATGCCGATGTAGAATATGTATTGGTGATCGGAGCTTCATCAACACCATTTGCATAGGCATGTGGACTTAGTAGCGGATCAAACTCATCATCATTTATATTGATCTGTGTATTAGATACTGACTCAGAACTTTCAACTTTAACACTAATACTATCATCTTCTTTAACCATATCAAACCCGAAAGATGAGCTGCTAATACTATTCGATACGAATGGTCGATTGGATATATTCCTACCATCATTAGTATTTGATACCGGAGCTTCATCTGCGCCATTTACATAATCATGCGGTGATAGGAGAGGATCAAATTCGCCACTTGATGATGTTTGAGTCATTGCAGTGGCCGTAGTATCTTCTTCTTCAACATTTGATACAAATCCAAATGTCGAGCTACTCTCTACTACATTGTCCATGGAGGTATCATTATTATCACCCATATCATGTGGAGATTGTAGGAATGGATCAAAGTCATCTGTATTTGTATTGGCTGATGACCATAAGATATGATTTTGTGATTTATGATATGCCTTCTTTGTTATCGACGAATGCGAAAATGACAACACTTCTGATACTATACAGTATAGGAGAGTTGCAATTATAATACTAGACAACATTGTATATGTTTCTACTCTCTGGAAGCCTTGATATCGATTAGGCGCGCGACAGATAAGAGATGAGTTTTAATTTGGGGTCGGCGGTTTGATAGACACGGGAATAAAGAAATATGGAATAAGCTGGTGAAGCCTATTGCCATTATTGATATCAATATAATCGCGGAGGGGCGGCAGCAATAATACAAAACCTCTATCTGATCGTTCTCGGTTGATAAGTACTATATTATATAAACAACAATAATACAATAATATACTGAAAGCAAAAGTGTGCACATCTTGTGCATAAAACAAAAATTGACAAAGGTACACCTAAAGTAACATGTCATACTCTGAAAGAGACAATGCAATAGACAATGATGCACCGTGTGAGCTAGAAAATGAACATGTGCTTCGTCGGATAAAGAAAAATGATCCCAAAATAACATATATGGAGTTTGTCTTTCTATATGGACATGGTAGTCATGTGAGGGATCGGTTTGTAACATCTGTGGATTGGGATACAGAGCAGTGGTCTTTCTTTGAGAATTCACATTTGTTATCTATTACTATTGATATATGTTTACTTGATAATACAAAGAATAAGTCAAGGAATGCTACGCCCAAAGATCTTGATAATGTACGATCATTTACTAAGGCACTTGCACGCAATCGATCCATCAAAAACATTAGACTTCAAGGTGATCCATCAATAATTGGGGATATTTTTATAAATGTATCTCCAATGTTTGGTCGTTTACATGGATTAGAATTGATCAATACTACATTTACAAACGATAGTATACAAAAACTGAAAATCGCAATAGAATCATGTGGACAATCTGAGTTGCAAGAAATTGAACTTTCATGCAATCGCACAACAAATGAACAAGCAGGTACCATTATAGATGCTATCAATGGGCATTGCAATAATTTGAAAAAACTTGTTTGGGGATCTGATAATGGTGAGGGTTTATTTAAAGGAAGCGACGGATTCTTGGCTCTTGCTAACTTGGTTGGTAATCCGTCATCTGTCTTAGAAGTGTTAGATTTAGGCAACGACGATAGTTATACTGAGTGGTGGGATGATAGTATGCCAGAGTTTGGTGGGAAATTAGCATTTGCTACTGCAATCGCAAACAATTCAACACTGAAGGTTATCAATTTTGGTGGATGGAGCAATAGCTTTACCACAAGTGAATGGCAAATAGTACTTTCCATCCTGCGTCACAACTCAATAGAAGAGATTTATCTCTATGGGCAACAAATAGGAGTTGAAGGGATGAATGCTATTACATTGGGCCTGCCTAACAATACGTCACTAAAGAAACTTGACCTCGGCGATTGTGGTGGAGTAACTTTTGCGTGTTTGGCCTCACTGTCAGATGAGATTCAAAACAATCGCGCCTCCGCTCTAGAGACGCTCGATATTAGTAGCCACATTACGAGGCGTGAATTGACAATGTCCATTACCAGAATCCTCATTGATAATACAAGCCTGAAGGAACTTTCTTTGTGTGGTCAGTGGGATACACGAGATGATATAATCATTGAATTAGCAAATGTCTTGGAAAACAATGATACATTAAAGGTCCTGAATCTTGGCACTTTATCTGGGATTCGTCAACATCATATCGACGAGGATCAAAGTTTTGGGTTTAAGGCTCTCACTCGTATTCTATGCAATAGATCTTCTGTAGACGCAACATTCATGTCAAACCATACTCTTCAGACAGTCTCGCTCTATGTACAACACGGGCATGTTTATCAGTCGGCTGTTCTTCCTTCTCACCTTACCAATATGCTAACGTTGAATGAGAACAGTAATAAGTTTGAAGTTTCGAGACAGAAGATCCTTCAGTGTCACTTTGATGGGTACCAGACACAAGAGTTTGTGAAAATGGAATTGGAAGTGTTGCCACATGCTTTAGCCTGGTGTGGCGAAGATCAAAGGGGGGTGTCACTACTATACAGTCTTGTAAAAAGTCAAGCATCTTTGTTTGATCCAAATAGTAAGAAGAGGAATAAAGCCGGGGCAACAACAAAGAGGAAACGAAATGAGTAAGAGATGTAAATAGTTGGGGCGGGGGGGGGGGGGGGAAGAAGAGCTGTGTTTCCTCTTGACTCTTGATTAGAGCTGGATTTACCAGCGGAGTATAAAATCAATCAGTAGATGATCTGTATACTGCTTCTGCCCTCTATATATCATGTACTAGCTTCATTATCAGGTCGCCTTGGTAATCAATGCAGCAATGAATAACAATACAAACTTCTCGGTGGCGGTTTAGCCGGGAATAAAGTTGTTGGATTTTCCTCTATCACTCTGCAAAGAGCTGGGTGTACCTCAAGTATAGCCGTCAATAAATTGCGTGAGAGGCGGCGGCATTATTAACAGTTAATCTCTAATCTGATCGTTCTATAAGTTCTATACTGTACATACAATAATCAATAACCAAAAGTGTGCACATCTTGTGCACCATACAAAATTGACACAAGGTATATATAATAATGGCGTCAGAGAGCATATATAAGTTTCGAAATGAGAGTGCGCTTAATCAGATCAAGAACAATGATCCCAGCATAGAAACCATTGGGTTTTGTTTTGGCTATGAATATAATTATAGCACACGTAGTAAGGATAGGTCATATGAAACTACAGTAGATTGGGAGAAAGAACAATGTTGCTTTGTATGTGTTGAAATTACTATCAGAATAGAAGATAATGGGAAGAAGTCAAGGAATGCTACGTCTAAAGACCGCGAGAATATACGATTCTTTGCCAAGGCACTTGCTCGTAATAGATCTATTAGAGAAATTACTTTTGATGTACGTGATTGGCTGAATGTCAAGAAAAAGAAGCTGAATCGAGATGAATTTATCATTGGTGATATGTTTGAGATTTTATCTCCGATATTTGGGCGTCTTCACAAGTTTAGAATAATCGACACAATCTTAGATGACAGTAGTATACAGAAACTGAAAATGGCAATAGAATCATGTGGCAAATCCGAGTTGAAAGAAATTAATATTGTAGACAATGGCATAACAAACGAGCAATCAGTTATCATAATAGATGCTATCAATGGTCATTGCAATAAGTTGAAAACGATTGAATGGGATTCTGGGTATGGCTTGTTCGGGACGAGCCAAGCATTTCTTTCACTTGCTAACTTGGTTGGTAATCCGTCATCTGTCTTGGAAGTATTAGATTTTGGTCGATGTTATTCCGAGGGATGGGAAGATGATATGACAGGTTCGGATGGAACAATCGCATTTGCTACTGCTCTAGCAAACAATTCAACGCTGAGGGTTATTAATGTTGGTTTATGTCCTAAGGTATTTATCCCAAGTGAATGGCAAATTGCATTTTCTATTCTGCGTCAAAACTCCATCGAAGAGCTTCATCTCAGACAACAACAGATCGGAGTTGAAGGGATGAATAGTATTGTGCAGGGTTTATCCAGTAATACCTCCCTAAAGATACTTGATCTTAGATATTGTGGAGGGATTACATCGAATGGTTGGATTGAATTATCAAATGCAATTAAAAGCAATCATGCCCTACCCCTAGAAAGACTCTTAATTAGTGCCTCTATCTCCTTGTTGTTTTGGGTGGGTATACCCACCAAAATTAGCCCTAAGTAAAATAGCTAAAAATCGCTCTAGATTATCTTTTTGGATAAAACCAAGCACACAGATAGAATGAGCACCCTCGAATTAGTATACTACTATATTTTCAGACAATCAATTCACATACTACTATTGCAACCATATCAAGCAGAAAGAGCGACCCCATGAATTTTTACCCTACCCACCAAATTGGACCCTTATTAGGAACTCCTATAACTTTTGCCACAGATAGATTCATACATCATATGGCGGTGTTTATGAAAGCTATGACATAGCTCTATCCGATGGTTCCCTTGGCAGTGGTTGATTCGATCGGTGGAACAAACAACATGACGAAAACCACCTAAAACCACATGATGTGTGCTATTTATAACAATCGTTATATCACCCAGAGATCGCCACCTCCTGCGCTACCCATTGCAAATATATTGCAGCTAATAGTGGTACATCGACCAATAAGGTCAGATGTATGTATAGTAACGTCCATGTACTTCATTTCATATCATATTGTTTTGGGGGTGGTGACGATGCACCTAACATACTAGGCTACTACGAATTGACCATGATAACATGAATTAAATTAATCCATACTTCACAGACATTTTATATATATTATTAACTGGTTCTGTATTAATTTATAGCCATCTACCATTGTTATTGGTGACGTTATATCAATGTTAGTATTTTGACCATCTATTGCTTAAAAAATAGGATACCACCCATAAAACTACAAATGGTAGTAGTAGCGACGTCGATAGCTCAATCCACCGACGGCGTCATACCATGACCAGTGTACCATCGGATAGAGCTGCTTCTTGCCTTTCATAAACACCGCCATATGTTGTATGAATCTATCTGTGGCAAAAGTTATAGGAGTTCCAAATAAGAGTTCGATTAGGTGGGTATACCCACCCGATTAAAAAACAACTAAGAGATAATGAATGATGATGATGTGGCAACGTCCATTACCAGCATACTCGATGGCAATAAATATATAAGCGAGTTGACTTTGGTAGGCGAATGGGATATACGAGATGAAGTACTAATTGAATTGGCAAATGCCTTGGCAAACAACAATACATTAACAGATCTGGACATTGGCTACATAAACAGAGTCTTTGAACGTCGTATCATTGAAGACAAAAGTGCCGGGATCAAGGCTCTTTCTCGTATTCTGTGTGATCGATCATCTATAGATGCAACATTCAGATCTAACCATACTCTTACTAGAGTTTATTTGAGGGTTAGAAGTGAAATCCTCCTAGAGGATTTTGATGGATTACCAACTTTATGGAGGCCTACCACTATTCAGGATCATTACCCTTCTCACCTTACAAATATGCTACAATTGAATAGGAATGATAACAAGTTTGAAGTGTCTAGGCAGAAGATCCTTCGATGTCATTTTGATGATTATGATACTCAACAGTTTCTGGATATGGATTTGGACTTGGAAGTGTTACCACATGCGTTGGCCTGGTGCGGCGGAGACTACAGGGGACCATCCCTACTATACGGTCTAATAAAAAGTCAACCATCTTTGTTTGATTCGACTTGTAGGATGAGTAAAGCAGGGGCACCAACAAAGAGGAAGAGGAACGAATGAGAGATGATACTTGGGGCGGGGGGAGAAGAGCTGTGTCGTGTCTTGACTAGAACTACATAGACTTACCAGCTGAATAAAATCAATCAGTAGATGACCTATATACTGCTTATACTCGTAGTTTACTATCGTCATATCAGGTGGTCGGTAGAGTGGAAGATATCAACTCTCATAAGTACATTACATCGAACCAAAATGATACATGGTAACAAAATATTTAACCGGTATCTATTCTTGGTGTAACAAAGTCTCACCTTTTCACAGCCTTTTGCTAATAAATTCAGAAGATTCACTTTGGTCAGATGTTACACGAATTGGGCCTTCCAACTGTCAAATTTGCCAATAAAAACTCTTACTCATTGCAACTCTACATCACTACGCATGTCTCTTCCTCCGTCTACTCTCTATATATTCAACAATTATGGTAACCTGTGCAGTTAATGGATTCGGACGTATCGGCCGTTTGGTCTTTCGGTATGCCTGGGACGATCCTTTACTTGATGTAAGTCATTTTTAAAAGTACACAAGATGTGTTCATTATCATTTTATGGTTTAGTATGCAATTGCAATGAGTCGAGAATTAAACACATTACTATTATAATATCTTAGACTTTATATATCTAATCATATCTTCTCTCATATCTCTACTCATTATGCACAATACTACCTCCGACTCTGCATATACTTTCGACGATATCATATCTATTTCCAACTCATAGGTTGTTCACGTAAACGATTTATGCTCCTGTGAATCAGCAGCCTACCTAATTAAATATGATTCAGTCCACGGAACATGGGATAAGGAAGTTGAAATGACCGAGGATGGTAAAGGATTCACCGTCGACGGCAAGTTAGTTACCTTTTCTTCACACAAGGACTTTACCCAAGTTCCACAATACCAAGATTCCAAGATGGAAATGGTCATGGAATGTACCGGAAAGTATCTCAAGGTGAAAGAATTAAATCAATATTATGATATGGGTGTAAAGCGTGTAGTAGTTAGTGCCCCTGTAAAAGAGGAGGGTGCATTAAATGTCGTACTGGGGTGTAATCACAATCTATTAACTGAGGAATTGAAATTGGTTACGAATGCTAGTTGTACTACCAACTGTTTGGCACCGGTTGTTCGTGTTATTAAGGAGAACTTTGGTATTAAACATGGATGCATTACTACTGTTCATGATGTTACAGCGACACAAACATTGGTGGATATGCCGAACACTAAGAAGAGCGATCTTCGTCGTGCTCGATCTGGTATGTTAAACTCTGGTAGTGCCACTGCCATTATTGAAATCTATCCCGAACTTAAGGGAAAGTTGAATGGATTGGCTATTCGTGTACCATTATTGAATGCAAGTTTAACTGATTGTGTCTTCGAAGTGAACAAGGAGGTCACCAAGGAGGAAGTTAATGCTGTATTAAAGAAGGCAAGTGAGGAGGGAGTACTCAAGGGATTGTTAGGGTATGAAACTAAGCCATTGGTATCAACAGATTATACCAATGATACACGATCCTGTATCATTGATGCCTTGTCAACACAAGTTATTGATGGTACTTTGGTAAAGATATATGCTTGGTATGATAACGAATGTGGATACTCCAAGAGAATGGCGGAGTTATGTCATATTGTTGCAGCCAAGTATATTGCCATGGTTGAGCCCGTGTTCAAGTATGAGTAAGTTTTAGAGGTGGAGTAGATGGAGTGTATGATGTGGACAATTTTGATAGAGATAGTTGGATAGAAGTGGCAGTGGAAGAGGATACACGAGACTGTGAGGTGGTATCATTTGATACGGTATGCCATGCAACAGCATTTTTGGGATAAGGTTGCAATATGAAGGATTAAACACAAGATATTGATATCAGTAATGCAACAACGTTGTCTAGAGAGGAAAGGAAGGACACCGATATGAATTGTAATAGTAATAGATAGACTAACAGAGCTCTAATTCTGATAAAGTGAAGTATTTTTGTTGTTTCAGGATCTGAGTTCTAAAACATACGTTAGAGACAACAAGAAGTAGACAGTAAACACAGCAAGAGAACTGATCCATGAAGGCTTTATCCTGCTGATTTCACTTCTCCACCAATGACCATTGATAACAACGATACGAAAGGAGGATACCGATAATGAGAATTTCGTAATCTTCGTTCCACTCATCTCAATTCTCAACACCCACTCACGCAATAGAGAAGGCAGGCTATTGCAATCCAAATCGATATATCAATACAATACATTGACAATGAATTATCCCAATCATTACTACCCGATGCCGCCGCCGCCGCATGGCCATCAATATCAAGAAGCTCAACAAACAATACCACCTTCTCATCAACAAAACACAAACCCAACCACACAACTTGATTATGGACGTAAGGCTGCTGAAGCGACGCTTCCAGCTCCAGTGCATGATCCATCTGTTGCTTATATGGAACCACCCAATCAATATTATCATCCACCAGCGCCACACAACGCTCCGCAATGGCCACCGCCACCCATGCCTATGCCACATCATCAGCGTCCTCCTCTGCCTCCTCCTCCACCTCCATATTATCATCACACTCATCCAGCTAATCATCCAGTCTATCCACCGCCACCACCGCCGCCTGCACAAACAGCAACATCATCACATTCACCGCAAACTGTACGTCGTCAAGAAGGAAGTCGTCTACTAATCTCATCTAACCCATTACACGCCGCGGCACGAGTACAGCCTCCCAAACCTACCAATATTACTACTGCTACATTGGAAGATGGAAAAAAGAAAAGGATTGGTACTTTTATATCAGAAGATGGTACAGAAGTTACAAAGGTGCTTTGTAATTATAATGGGGAGTGTACTAATCCTGCTAGGGAGGTGAGATTAAGTGTGCATATGATGTATGTTCCTTTGTGTATACTTATACTAAGCATAAACAACCTCTCTTTCCATTGTACACACATAGGTGAATGGTAAATGTTATCAACACGATACAAGAAAACTAACATGCAGTTACGAGGGATGTTACCGAACAGCTTATGTTCAAGGTGGATTATGTTCCCAACATGAAATGATGTTCCGTCCATTTGGGCAATTGTTTAACGATTTAGATAGAAGACGTGATGGTGGTTATAATAGTGCATGTAGACAGGCAGTTGCATATAATGGGAACAAGTTTGAATATACAATCAGGCATGGTAGGAAGATTGCACTCTGTTCATTTGAGGGGTGTTGCAATAAAGTTGTTCAGGGAGGTGTATGCAAACGTCATGGTGCAAAGGTAAAGATATGTTCACGTGAGGGATGTGATAAACATGCCAAGAAGGGTGGACTATGCTTTCGTCATTCCAATGTAGACGAAAGGGAACGGGAGATTGCACGGGGTAGAGCCAATGGTGATTCAAATCAAAATGGGGACACCGCTAGTATATTAATGCAATTGAGAAGGGGTATTAAGATTTGTACACATGAGGGCTGTGATAATATTGCTGCAGAAGACAGTACATTATGTGTAACTCATGGGGTACTACCAGCAACAAGAGAAATCTGTTCCTTCGGGGATTGTACAAAACTAGCAAGGAGGAACGGAGTTTGTGAAAAGCACGGTAGGGCAGCGATAGGTGTAACAATTGAAGAGGGTGTAGCACTATCAAAGTTACAAGCTCGTTGTAGAGAACAAGCTCCGATCGTTGCTCAATTTACCTCTCCACGTAAAAAGAAGAGGAAGAAACGACTCCCTCCAGTGTGCTATGCCAATGGAGTAACACTGCCTTCACCTGTTAATAATGATGATGATTCAGAAGAATCATCAGAGAATGAAGGGGATACGGTTGATAACTCAAGAGATGAGGATGTGAATGAGGAAGAATCGTCTCCCAAAATGAAGCTTCCCGATGTTTGTCATCAAGATACAACAGTTAAGGCGGCTCAGGCATTAGTTGATGACGAAAAATATCGACCATGGAATAGTAGTAGACCAGTGAAGCGTCCCAAGACTCAACATAAGCGGCCCAAGAATCAACCTACCATCAATATAAACGAAAATGTTCATCAAAGTCCCAAAGTTAGTTTCTCCACATCTCGTGAGGATGCGGTGCCTCCAGAGAGTGTCAATGGTGGGTCATACTCTTAGTTGGTGAGGTGTGAACCGAATGAGTTTTATAGTTTCTAGGGTAGGAGGGTATTGGGAGTATCAAATAAAGATGAAAGCCTTGTAGAAGTTTAGACTAGACAAACATTTATATAATCTAATCAATGAGCTTCCCCTGACACTGCCTGATCATCTATCATACTCTAGATCCAAGTTTATCAATTGGAAGCTTCACCAAACTAACATACATAATACAACCACGGATAGACTACAATATCTATCTATTCTACATTGACAGCTTAGGAGCTGGACTTGCACCCTCAATACTCATCCAGCCACTCTCGGGAGGGAGGCCAGTGTTTGACCTATTCATCGTCCGATATAATGTCTTGGTCACGGAGTGACTAGTCCAAATGGATAGGTACCAGTACATATCTTTACGGTAAAGAGCATATGTATTCTTGCTAGATTGCTTCTTCTTCCTTGTAAATGAATTACAATGTGTAGATCCGATGAAATTAGGGTCACGTTTGTAAGTTCCATTTGCACCCTTAGTACCACAACCCTTTATTAAAACTTGTTGGATGTTGCCAGTGAAGTTACAGGCAGCGGCAACGGCAACAGCCGCTGATAAACTATGTCCATTTCCAGCCTGTAATCCGGCAGCAATCTCCGCATCTAAATCAATGGTATCTTCACTATCAGTATTCAATAGAGTTGTTAATGTTGCCATGTCTGATTCTGATACAGTTGATCGTGTTGATGCTAATGAAGAAACATCTGATTGAGTTGTTGCTGCCCTAGCCCCGACGATATCCCTTAGTGTTGCTGATGCTAATGATCGTGTCGATGCTAATGAAGAAACATCGATAATGTCACCTGCCGCTGCCTGATTACTACCATTCACATCGTTATTGTTGGTGGTTGCATCACTACTCTTCTCGGCTTTCTTTGGTGAATCATCTACGTCAATAACTTGCCACTTCTCCTCTACTCTTTTCAACATGGCATCAGCTTCACTGATTTCCTTATTGGTTGTGTCAAGTTGAGACTGTCCAGCTGTCATATTATTCTTCGCCATATTAGCCATGGCCTTGGCAGATTCTGTGTTAATTCTTGCTGTATTTGTCATAGCAGTGGCAGCATCCATCATGGCCTTGGCTTTGTCCGTCATGTCCCTTGCTGATGATGTCATAACTTCAGCTGTTTTGTTCATATCATGTGCACTCTTAACCATTTCTAATGCTGATTCCTTTTTGGATTTAGCGGCCGCAAGTCGTAGCTTTGCCGCCTCGACTTCACCACTACCTCCGGATAGCATACTGTATTTAATGTCGGTATAAACTTATTAGCGAGGAGTATGGATGTGGGGTTCCTTTTCTCTCTTCTTTCCTCTTCTTCTCCTTCGGCTGAAAGTGACTGATTGATATCGACAGAAGTTTAAGATGGAGTCTTCTCTCAGTCAAACTTAATTGCAGTAGAATTATCAACATGGAAGATATAATCAAACTGTGCAGCCATTTTACATTGTGTATAATGTGACATCATCTCAGTATGTGGTAGATAACACGAACCAACAAATCGTTCTAATCTTTCACTATTAAATAAATCTTGATTCTCCTTGAGGTATATACCAAATGCTTGCTCCCCGTTTTCTTTGGCAATTGGATGTAGTACACTCTCATGACTATCATCTAATGCCTTTCTTAGTTCCATAACCTCACCACTACCTTCCCAGCATGCACCTTGCTTATCAGCACGAGCTGCACGAACTGAACCTTCATATGTTGTCATGCCGATCAAAAATACATCATCATTACCAAATGTTTCTCTACACAACTGTCCTAGACTAATTTGACCTAATGATGAATATCCCGTTGATCTCATATCACCTACGTGTGAGTTGTGTGCCCATATTATCAGCCGGGGAGTAGATCTATCGTTATTGTTAGTTTTATCCTTGTTTGATTGGTTAATATGCTCAATATATCGTAAAATGGAGTCCATCATGGCTCTAGTCCTGCCATTCCAAGTTGTTGTGTGCCCAGGATATATCCTTTGTCTATGATATGCTTCTGAGGCAACAATGGCATGTGCATTATTGATAACTTGATACCAATCATTCTGAAAGTGACGGGCATTAACATCTGATGTGTCAGTAGTTTTGATTGTTTTGTAGCGCTCTTTAAGAGCATCAAGTGCACCCTTCACCACATACTCTTGTGAGCTAATCTTATTTGCATACACATCATTACCATATCGACGTATATTGCTACTTTGATACTTTAGTAACTGTGCATAACATTCTCTAGCATACTCGACCAATTCTATCTCTCCAAATTCTAGTAACTGGTTTATGATATACTCTATTGAATCAAATGGTGATTGTATATCCATACCAATCAATTGAACATCATTATTATATGAAGATCTATTGCTTTTCTTGTATGATCTCATCCACGAGACGAACTCAACCATTAGTTGGTTTGACCACATCCAATTTGGAAACCTACTTTCAAATAATTTTGATAAAGTTGATGATATCTCATCATGATCATCTTGCTCCGAAACATCATCATGTACATAATCGACTACTACATCATTAGTACTACCAGAAGAACTAACAAGCTGGTTCAGTTCATAGAACGGCTGTACATCACCCTCACACAATACAGCATTAAAACCACATTCCTCAATCAAAACTTTAGTAATCTCTGATCGTATACTACTAAATTCTTGTGTACCATGTGTACCCTCACCAATTAATACCACTTTAACATTCGAATTGATTTTGTTCACTAGTGTTTTGTAGAATGTAGATTGTAATTCTGATAGAGGATGTATATTGCATCATTATAATGTTGATGGTGCATGTAAAGAAAAATTTGATTGATATGTTGATGTGAGTTGCAATGTATAAATGCTGTTGCAACACTTGATAGGGTAGAAATGATGAGCCAACATGACCACCAGACCCTACCAAGCAGCATTGTGGCAAAAGATTAGGGAGATAAGAGACGGCGGCAGCTCAACTAATTAAACTCTCATAGTAATGCGGTATCCTTCATACAAATAAATGGTAACACCTAACCTCTCCGTTACTTCGGAAGACGCATACATAGTTGTATTTGTTTGACATCATTAGACGATTCATATCAACCATACCATCTAACGTCGTTATCACATTCTATACTCTTTCAATTGGTGGTGCAAAAGGATACCACCCAAATTTTATGAGAGTTGAATTACGATACTGATTACTGAGGGTATGAAGGTTGTTATTGCTTGTGCTTAATATTAGTGCTTAAACCATGTCGAGTGATAGTAGGGAATCTAAACGTCGTCGTCAATGTGGCGGTAACGGTGGCGACGAAGACGAGCCGCCGCTTGATTTGCTAGCACTCTACAAAAGTGATTTTGGAGATAGAATTTTATCCTTTGCAAGTGGTGTTGATTTATGTACATTGGATATACTCAGCAAGCAATTCAAGAGATTAACTGCGGATCCATGGAAGAGTATAACGAAGGAAAGGTTTGGTATGAGTAATGGTAAAGATGGTTGGAGGTTAGGTACTTCATTTCTACGACCTCCAGTATTTATACATCTAACAGATGATGAAACAAGAAATTATGGCTACGGGTATTATCCGGGTAGTCCTAAGGTGGCTGCAAACGAATCTATTATTGTGGCAGTAACTGATGATGTTGATGATACGTATCATCCCAATAATGAAATGGGTACTAGAGATGCTTCAACTCTCAATTACATCCGAAGTGTACCTTCTCCCATCACATCCTGGAATGTTAGTATATGTGGTAGAGTGGGATCGGAGATCATAGTTACTTCAAACCGTTGTCAAATGTGTGCTAGACGCGGTAACGATTTGGAACAATGGAGTTACAATGTCAATAGAGGCAACACAATTTCCTCAATTGGAAGTGAAACTCATTTGATAGTGGCATTTGTGGGTATGATTAAAGTTTATGAGGTTAATGGGAGGGGAGAAAATAACAATACATATCTCTTATATCCCCGCCAAAGCATCACTGCGGATAGTAGTGATAATCGTATATCCGGTACACCATGTATTGCCTGGGGTCCAGGCAAAACACACTTTATTGTATACTTCAATCAAATAAATGTATACAAGTTGTCAAGAGAACTGCAATGAATGCACGCTACTAAGAGAGACTGAGAGATCTGCTGTAAACGAGCTTAGATAGATTATGAGCAATGCTCAGTGCTAAGCTATGATAAGAGTAGTTGTGCAGTATGTCCGTTCACGTGTCCGTTCATGTAGCTCATTGATTGTCGTTCGTGCAGGCAAGCTAAGCACTCGGTACTGGAAAGACTCGGCAGTGGTGTCTTCTTGTGATAGGGATCTGCTAGTCTTTTAGCACACCCTCGCCGAGAGCTTGGCTTTGGAGCTCGTGGTAACTCTGTTGGTGAGTTGGACATGTGTACATAGTATGGCCGCACGTGTTGATGTATATCACCCATGTGATTTTTGGATGGATAATCTCCGAGGTTCTCTTGTCCAGGTTGATGTATAAACTCGAAGTTCTTCTGGGCTTCTTGGCAAAGTAGCCAGAAGTATCTCATTTCCATTGCACGTGACTTCTGTCGCTTGATTGTATTGTTGACAATGCCGACGGTTGTAGTATTGTCAATATGAATCGGTGTGGGTGGTTGCGGGTGACCTAACTCTTCTAACATGAGGCGGATAATCTTGGCTTGTTGCGCATTAAGAAATAATGCTCCCAATTCGGCTTCTGCGGCGGAGGCCGCTACTAATTTGAGAATAGTGCATGTGATATGAATTGCACCATTAAGTTTGATCGGTTTGCCATCTTGCGGTATACTGCCAAGGAAAAAATATCCTCCTGCTCTGCTTCTTGCTTTTGTTGCTGATAAGTATGATGCATCGGAGTGTATGTTGAGTATCATATCCGAAGCTCTGTATCGTATCTTTGCGTCGGGATGGGTAGACATATAGTCTAAGAATTGCTTAACTCGCTTCATTGTATTCTCGGTTGGTTTGGACACTTGTTGTGCAATCTCAGATAGAGCCATGAGTATAGTAGCATCAATGGCTCGGGCATAATATAGGAAGCTTCCAACTACTTGTTGTATGAACTTTTTGTCGGCTTTGTCTAATAACTTGCTCGTATCTTCAGGGGTCGGAGCTTGATTGTTTTTACCATATTGTATAGGATTTGGTGCGTATGGGCAATTCTGTGGTCGCCGTGGTGGCTTGTGCTCATATCTTACTAATTGTTTGTGTACATACTTGGGCATTGAGATGTCAAGGTGCCGTTGTTCGTAATTCCAATCTAATTTGATACCACAATATAAACTACCTGTCCAATCTACATCGATTGTGTAATGTTCTCGTAATGCATTTAGTAAATGGTCAGCATGTTCTTTACCAATGTACTTGATGCCGAAGTCATCTACAGTCAAGTTGAACCATACTGGACGTGTCTTGTGTTTCCATAGACCCGGGGTATGTGGTTGTTCAAAGTAGTCATGCTTTGCTAGACGCTTTTTGAGGAGTTTGTTTGCTAGAATGCCTGCTTGTGGTAGTCCATACATACCACGTTTGATTGCCATGTAGACTTGTCCATTCTTTGCTTTACTGTTGAGATCGTACTGGTCGATGATGGGCTGTGGTATTGTAGCTAATGGCATCTTCATATATTCCCATCGATCTAATGGTGTTCCCAGGTAGAAGTTTTTAATATCTGCACAGACATATCTGGCATTTGTCGTACTAATAACACTATTCCACATGGTCTTCGCTGATGTCATATCAGATGTCCTAGTTGTAAGTTCAAAAGGATAATCAATTAGGTTGCCTCCAACTGTGATTCGAACTCTGTTTGGATCATCTTTTTGTGGCCGATAGTCTACTACTATTCTTGCATATGTAATTGTTCTATCTTTCGGTATCTTCTTTATTTCATCATGACTTAAGAACTGTATTGTATCTGTTCCTTCGACGTCCTTGTACCCTTGCGCTAATCTTCCTAATTCTATACACATTGCTTCTATCCATGTCTTTTTTAATAGTGGGTCATTGGCAAGTGTTTGATATTTGGTGATAGTTTCTTTTGTAACTGGATGTACTACTCCGTTGCACATTTCTTCTATATCCATAGTTGTATGTAAGTGTAGTTTTTCATTCTCCAAGCTGTAGGGTATCGTATACTCAGGTGCATGTAGTATGCCCTTTTCTGCAAGATGATGTAGCGCCTGTGGACTAATGGAATGCTTGTATGTTGTGTTACATAATCCCGCTATGCGTTTTGATCGTCGTACTGTTGATTGCCCCTCGTCTTGCACCTGATTATCGATATTATCATCTTCTTCTTGTGTTATACTTGGTATATGTCTTGCTTTAGGATCAGGCATATTATACGTAACTAATCGGTGTAGTGTTGGTGTACTACCAGGTACTTTTGTTGGTTCGATGGGATTGTTTTGTAAGTTAATGATTCGTTGATATTCTGCCGCTCTATCTAATTTGGTTTGAGCTTCAATTAGTTTGATAAGGCGTTGTCTTGATATATGCTTACTACTATTTCGTTTACTACCGATTGTGACTCCATTCACCTTTCGTTTCTTACTAGGTGTTACTACTGTTGGTTGTTTTTCAGATGTTGTACTATTGTTATTCACCCCTGTATTATTGTTATTACTAACCGGTGGCGGTGTTACTTCCTCCATTGTTGATGGCATTGGCGTGTTGCTTCGGGTGTGACGTTGATGGACGTGTCGTGTACGTTGTACCACCCTCGGAGCTGTTGCATCCACTGATGTACTTGGCATTGCCACCCTCGGTTCTGCTATTTCCTCCACCCTCGGAGCCGGCTTATTCTGAAGTATATTCGTTAGTTGTTGTATGGCTCTGAGGTGCCGTAACTTCTGTTCTGCTGTGGCCGAGATGGTAGCTGTGTTCTTAAGTACTTGCAGTATATCTGCCGCTGCTGCTAACGTTGTATCTTCCTCTGATATTGTTGGTAATTGACTATGTGTAGGATATAGTTTGTAAGTATCAGTAATGCGGTATCCTTTCGTATCAGGTGTGAAGAACCTCAAACATCTATAATGTTGTTTTGCACCTCCAGTATACCATGCATCCATTCCATGCGGTGCCCATGACGTTCTTGCAGTTGGATCAACATATACTAATGCTTTAGTACCGATTGGTGCAAGTGGTGTTTTATTAAAATCAAACTTTCCATCTAATTCCTCATATGCTGATATTTTGTTATTTCGCCGAGACATACGCATGAGATTGAGTGTATCCTGTGCTTGTTCTAAGAACTGATCCCACAATTGTAAAGGACAATCATAATGTACTGTTGCTAATCCCGATATGAAGTGTTCTTTAACAGTTTTGATTGCTCGTTCTGCTGCATTTGCTCGATGATTGTGTGGTGGTACGAATTGGATGTCAATGTTTTCCTTTTTAATATACTTTTCTACTACTTTTGAACATTCATTATCCATCACATTTAATGTTGGTTTACACCCTCGGTCATCGAGATATTCGACTACATCCTCAAATGCTTTCTGTAATGTTGTTTCTTGTCGGTTGGGTATTGCTCGAATGATGATTGCATTAATATCATATACATATGCCACAAAAAGATATAGCATGTTGTGGTATGATCGTGCTGGAAATTGTCCTGTATAATCAGTATACATTGTACCCGTATTCTTATCGGCTATAGCTGCAAATACTATCATATCATGTACTGCACACGCTTCTTCTGGTGGAAACATATCATCAACATCCGCTCTTGCTTGTCGAATTTGTTCACTTTGACTTCTTGTAGATCGTACACCTTGACGTTGTCGTTGCATATGTCCTTTCTCAGTTGCAGTTGATGCTGGAAGATGCTTACTAATCAATTCATATGTCAATCCTGGTATTGTGTGTATACCTTCTCCTGCCTTTGTATTCTTGATGGCTTGCAATAATGTAGATTTTGGTGGTGATAATAGTAATTGATGGATATATCTTGCCAATTCTGCTTTGTTTGTGGTAGTATGGATATTGTTTACTACCTCGTTTGGTACATTCGATATACTATCAGTTGTTGTAGCTTGTTGTTGTGTGAGTGGTACCATCCACATACCGTTATTAGTACACTTGTGTGCATGTAATATAATTCGACCTCGATATGATATCGTACATCCTATCTTTGTAAACTTTACTTCACATCCTGCATTGCATAGTTTTATTACCGCTATTAATGAATGTTTTAAACCCGGCATACGATGTCCTTCTCGTGCTTTTGGTGGTAGCATAGGCATATCGAGTTCACATGTATGTGTTGATGTAACTGTTTCACCATCTGGCATCATGGCTGTTAATGGTTGTATAGCTGGTTTAATATTCACTACCGGAGCATCTGTCATTATAAAGTTACTAGTTGCACCCGAATCTATTATAGCCCATTGTTGTATGTTGTTCATATCAATATCTACTGTTTTTAATAATGAATTGGCAGCATGTGTATAGCGAGACGATTCACATTGTTGTGATGCTTTTGGCAAGATTTTTGTTACCTTTTGTAGTATTGGACATCCTCTTGCTTCTTCCTTAAACCGTTTGTAATCCGATTTAGTGTAGTAGTATAAAGGAATATCATTATATGTAGTGATTGGTCGAGTATATATACCTGTGACTATTGCTGATGGGAAGTGAACTTGCTTTTTACGTGGGATTTGGGAATTGCGGGTAAATGTTCGTTGCATTACCGTTGGTTTTGGACTACTTTTCCGTTCACTTGTCCATGAGTTATCCAAAAATGAATATCCGTTCACTATTGCATTATTGATTATTTCATCCTCGTTCACCGATTGAATATTTGGGGTTGGATTGTTGGTTGGATTGATGGTAGGTTGTTGAGTAGGGGTGGGGATCAGAGTAGTAGGGTACCTTAAAACAGACATGTTATTTGTTACGTTACTACTAGACTCTGCCCCTGACCGTCACATGAAACCCGGGATACCATACTGTTGCTGCTGTTTGTTACCAACTTGCATCATATTGTTCATCATAGGCTGCTGCAAATGCCTATGCAGATGCCTATGCTAGGCATGTTTGTTGGCATACACATGGGCATTTGCATCATGTTATTTGCCACTGCTTGACCTCGATTACCATAAGATGTACCCCGTAGCCGCTTGGGGACATGTGCCTTCTTACCTGCCTGCATTGGTAACAATTTCTTGTCCATACCTTGCATGTTACCACCCATTGGATTCTGACGAGTTGCATTGACATTGTGCCAACATGCTTGACGGGTACATGATTTGCTGTCATGATCATCCGCTACATCTCCCCCGTGGGTAGAACAATAGTTCCAGTTGTTAGTCTTGCCAATACCACCCTTGAGGGGACGAATCTTGATTTGTTGTGGAGATGTTAGTTGATGGACGGGTGTTGCTTTGGGCTTACCACCATTGTTAGCAGCAATCCAATTGGCAGCTGTTGCATATCCTCCTTGTTGATTAGTACGGTTTGAGTTGTTGTTGCTGGTAGGATAGGCAGGAGGGGGCATCATTACGATTTGTGGTTGTTGTTGATTCTGCTGTTGTGCTAACTGCATTTGGCATAACATTTGTTGCATCATCTGTAGTTGATCTTGCTGCTGTTTGTTGGTAGCTGCCAGGGCGGCCATTGTTTGTTGTTGGGCGGAATGTGCTTCTCCAAATTGACCAATGGCATTATTAAGTTCCTCATTACTAATGTCGGATTCATCCATCATCATACCATACCCATACTTACTGGCTGCGTCAGTAGCATTATCTGCCGTTTTGATCTTCTTACTCCAATAATTGGTAAAATCGGTCAAGGTAGCTCCATCAACTTGTTCTGACCATTCTTTCATTTCCTGCGTGTATTTGTTTGTCTTACGAATGACTAATGTACCAATATCTACTATATCCTGCATCTCCAATGGGTGACCACACATAACTCTTCGATGAATTCCCTTCGTTAATTGGAATGATAATGCCTCAAATCCATCGATAGGGTTCCAATTGAACGTCTCCATGTCGGCGCGGATCTTTTGACGTGTCTCGGGTTGCACGTCTCCATATTTTTCGAAGAAGAAGTGGAACACCTCACGGAAAGGCATGTTGGGATTTGCCGCCTTACTGGTAATGAATTCATTGATATATGCTTCATCCATTAATGATAGTAATCGATTGGTGAGTGCTTGATCCATACGTTCAACGGTTAGGTATGTCTGTTTCGCCAAGTTGTGTCGATTGGTTGCATTTGCAATAGCTACTGTATCGTTGTCGTTGATCATGGATAGATCGGGCATATCTTCTCCAGCCGCATTAAGATATGATTGAGGGAATGGGTATGTGTTAGCAGGATACGCTTCGTTGGTGTAATGTGCATACAACTCGGGTGGCATTACTCGTGATAACAAGTTCATAGTAGAACTAACTGCTGGGCATTTTACTGCTTGTCCACATTGGATGAAGTGTGGTAGTAAGTCAGTTAATAGTTCGAAGGTTGGACGGCCAGGAATCTTTGATGGTAATTGTTTGGGGAACGCTGCTTCGATTTCGTTCACCGTTAGGATGGAATAACCTGCGGAGTTTGTCATTGTTGCAATGATTGTGTTATTGCTTGACGCTCAATATGTTATTATATCTCTCTTTTATTATCTAAGCTCTGTCAAGAGAACTGCAATGAATGCACGCTACTAAGAGAGACTGAGAGATCTGCTGTAAACGAGCTTAGATAGATTATGAGCAATGCTCAGTGCTAAGCTATGATAAGAGTAGTTGTGCAGTATGTCCGTTCACGTGTCCGTTCATGTAGCTCATTGATTGTCGTTCGTGCAGGCAAGCTAAGCACTCGGTACTGGAAAGACTCGGCAGTGGTGTCTTCTTGTGATAGGGATCTGCTAGTCTTTTAGCACAAGTTTGATAAAGAAACAAACAGTGCAACTCTGGTGAAGACCATCAATGTTGATGATATTGAAGTCAACAATGTTGCTTTAGCAGAGGATTATATTGTTGCATGCTCTCATGACAAGAAGGTGCACATTTGGAACCGCAATACGGGTGGGAAAATGGTATATACAACGCCTGGGACTGAGCAGGTTGATGCCTTATGTGATCATGAGTTAGACGAGGATGATGAGGAGATATTGATTGAAGAGGCTATTTATCCTCTCCACTTTTCTTGCCATGGTCATATCCTGGTCAGTACAAGCCATATTGGATGTGCTATTTGTATCTGGAATATGAAGACGGGGCAGCTGCTTGGACGTTACAATAATGCCGATGAAGAGAGGCATGTTGATATGCTCCCAGGTGGTGTAGATGCTACTGACATGACTTATTTGGAGCAATTAAATGCTTTTCTATGTATGACTGGCTTCATGAACATTTGGTCGTTCCCTACAAATAGAAGACAAAGTGATTATGCTGTTTCTATACGCGAAAGAGAGGAGATGGTTCGTAGAGCAATTGCAGAAGAAGATTAGGTTTATATAAGATAAAGTCACAATTTAAGATGTGATTTACATTTACGAAACATATAACTATACTACTTAAGATATTGGATGTTGATTCCTAATGTCATGGTACACCGAGGCTGCTCCTCCCGATGCCACGGCCCTAGCTTTCCCCCCAACATTCATGGCCGATACTCCCTTGGGTATGGATGTTCTTTGTGGTGTAGGAGGAGTTTCAGGGTTCTCACTATACCGTCCACTCTTCCGTTGAAAGTACAAAGGCACATGCCCCAAAGTACCATCGAATCGATTCTTCTTTACATCAACAAACTTACGCTTACCGTCACTTTGTAAGATAAGGACGGTATCTGCCTCTTGTGTTGCCTTGGAACTTCCATAGAATGATGATATACTGAGCTTGGCACCCTCATCTTCCTTCCTAGGATGGACGACGAGAGTTATATGGACATTGTAATCGGTGGCAAACTTACGAAACTTCTCAATGGCAATATCCTGCATGTCAAACTTATCATAGGATGACCCCTTCCCACCAACAGCTTGTCGACTGATCATGAACTGCATATTATCCAATATGATATGCTCAACGTCATGAACATAGGTCGCATACTCCATAGCATCCAACACATCATCTACATCAGACCCGCCATGAAACTTCATAAAGTGCATCGGCAAGGTCTCGAACTTGTCAGCCAGAGCTGTCAAGGCTACCATTTCCTTCTTCTTCTCCTCAAGAGAGATTTCCTTATCAGCAAGTCCAACAGGGAGTACATCTTTCATGTACTGTTGCAATAGCTTGTGCATGAGTCGAGTATTCTTTATCTCGAAACTACCCCAAAGGACGTTGATGCCCTGCTCAGCAAGATCTAAGCTCGCCTGGCCGAGGAATGTTGTTTTACCGGACCTAAAGTTGAGTGTTGATTAATGTGATTAGAGTTGGTATCCTTGACACAAAAGAACACATGATATGAGCATGGCACACTTACCCCGTCGGCCCAGTGAGGACTGTCATTTCACCTCTTCGGAATCCCTTAATGAGAGAAGTAAAGCCAGGTAGACTTGGTATGGCAGCACCTCGATACTTCTCCGGGTTGACAATCTCATGAATCACCGAATCTCTAAGATCTGAAAACTTTAATATCCGTTCATGTGGTAATTCACTAGCCTCCTTCATCAATTCATTAATATCCCAACCTTGCAATAATGCCTCATTCGCATCCTTGGGTGGTCCAACAGGCATAGCATTACTACTAACATCTCCTTCTTCTCCATCTTCTTCACTCTGCTCAAGTCCAACCCAACCTCGCTTACCACTAGGCTGGACGAGTAAACACCGCTCAACACCCAACTTCTTTGCAAACATCTCTGCACCCTCCCGTCCTGGACCATCATTATCCATCCACAGGTAGATTGTATCAAATTGTTCTAACAATACCAACACTTCCATGGGAAGTGATCTACAACCATTCGGTAACGAAACAGCAGGCCGACCTGTCGCTTGATATACCGCCATGGCATCAAATTCACCTTCAGTAATGATTAATTCAGTAGCATCATGCGGCACAGTATGCCAACCGAATAAACCAAATCCACCACCTGGTGGATCTAATCGTTGCCATCCTTTTTGTTCAATTGATCGTACCTTAATACGACGACTTATATATGGACCATATAATGACTCAGCATCTTCATCACTCCTTGGTATATGATTTGCTGTAGCCTCATGTTCATCTTGTGCAGTTGCCACACCTAATTCTTGTAATGTTTTCTTTAAATCGACCTTGCCGGTTTGTTGTGCTAGTATGGTTGCTTCCTCTTCATCCTTGGCTGCCTTGGCACGTGCCTTCTTCTCTTGACGGTATCGTAATCGTTCTAATGGTGTCATTTCTGATGTTGATTTCTTCTTGCTGGGTTGTACTACTTGGACACGGGATGGCTTGTCAATCTTCCCATCTTTACTATCTCCAGAACTGCCATTCACACCCACGTCACTCTTCCAAACATACTCAGCACCCCTCAACTCCTCCTGTTCTTTCACCTCACTTTCTCTCATTAACCAAGGAAATGTCACACACATACTTGGTACATATTCCACACTTCCTTTCTTCTTATCCTTGCTCGGAAAATTGTAGGATGCACATCCTACACCATATTTGGTTAATACATTTTTAGTTAGACCTCGTTTGATTAGTAAGTATTGAAGTGCTTTGTATTCTTTAGTGTTGTGTGTTGGTGAATTGGTTGGGTTTAGTAGTTTAGTGGTGTATATTGAATTGAGTTTTTTAGGTGGCATTGGTAATGGTTCAATCTTTTTTTGTTTCGTATTGTTGTGTCCATTATTGTTGTTTAGTTGTTTGGAGGTTATATAGCTCATACCCTGATTATTCGATGTATTATAATTCCATGGCTGACTAACTCCACCACCACCTACACCACTAGTAGCAACACTACCAACCTGTTGATTAAACTGCTGTTCATTCCCACTCAACGGTGCATTATATCCACTCCCAACCATAACATTATTACTTACACTATGACCAACATTTGTATTTTCTAAATTATATCCACCAATTTCACTTTTAAAATCATACCAACTTCCTTTGGATCCACATCTATGACAATAGTATGCCCCACCGGGTATTGATATGTATAATTTATATTGATTATCTAATTTATCGTTTGTGGGTTTTGTACAGAAGGGACATTCTTTTAGTATAACGTGTGTGTTGTTAATACGAAAATCGGATGAGTTTGGGTTTAAGTGTGGTAAGTGAGAGGTGATGTAGGATGTTATTTGGGATGGTGAGAGATTAATTGTGTTGTTATGTCTTGATACGAATACCTTATGGCGTTTTTGGATAGTTATAGTTTGTTGGGGTAGTAGATTGTTGGAGGATGGTGCATGTGAATTTTGTAAGGTGCACCTTGTTGTGTTATTGCAATTATTGTTTGTTAAGTTTGAGGGTAAAGTTGATGGTGTGACGCTGCAATATTGTTGTTGAGCGTATGATAGTGAATGTAGCCGTCTTGATTGTGATTGTATACCATTGTTATTGTGTTGATTTATATTAGAGTCAGTACAAGGCAAACAGAAAGATGGTGCATGTGAAGGTGCATCTCTTTTGTTGTGTAGATTATTGACGCTGACCAATGACGCCTCTGCCGTTATCGATGATGATTGCAGTTGATTTATACTCCTTGCTATACGCAGCTGCTGCCGTCTTTGATGCCCTCTACGGGTAGCGTTTGTTATTGTCTGTAGCATCCTGCTTTTTATTGGGGTTGAAACTGGTTAAAAGTGATAAAATTACTGTCATTTTTTTTCTAGTAGCTTATGAGACAGTACGCGATAAGAATCGCTACCGTATCTCTTTTTCCACTCTATGTATGGTCTATATATTTAGTTTTAGCGATATTATAAGTGGGGCGGTACAAATGTGTCAATCAGTGCACCTATATAAACTCAAACTCTCATAATGAACTCATATGATACCCTCTGGTATCTATGATACCATACGTATTGCTGGCCGGCATAAAAGAGAGTCTACTAGCCTAAATATTTACGCTCTGTTTCACTGCAGTGCTACAACTTTATTCTGGTACTTCAATGGTAATATCGCGTTGTCGCGGTGGTAAGGAGCATTGCAAAAGACTGAGAGTAAAGTGACAAATACAACAAACTATTAGGTATACTTTTCTACATTATAATGTATAGATATGTCTACAAGGGCAACTAAACGCATTAAACGGGACAGTGGCGAATTGCCAACATCATTTGATCTACTAGCACTCTACAAAAGTGATTTTGGAGATCGAATATTATCGTATGCGTCGGGTCAAGATTTATGTGCATTAGATATACTCAATAAACAATTCAATAAATTGACTACTAATCAATGGAAGGTAGTAACAAAAGATAGATTTGGTATGAAGAATGGGAAAGAGGGCTGGAAGGTTGGCACCTCTTTTCTACGACCACCTACATTTGTGCATAATGCAGGAGGATATGATGGACCTGATGGCGGAAGTCCACATGTTGCTGTAAACGAAACTATTATTGCTTATACTTCAGATTTTAAGGTGAATGCAAATGCGTCAATTGAATTAAGAGATGCTTCAACTCTTAATACTATTAGTCGAAGACCATCGCCAATCAGTAACTGGAAAGTGAGTATTTGTGGTCAAGTAGGATCAGAGATTATAGTCACTTCCAATGGTAAAAAAGTTTGTGCTCAAAGGAGGGATAATGAAAATTTTAAAGTACAGCAGCTAGAGTTTGATACTAACACCGGTTGCGGAATAGAAACAATTGGTTGTGAGACACATTTAATTGTTGCCCATGACGGTAGAATTCAACTGTATGAAGTTAATAATGAGCAACACGAAGATAATAACAACACCCCAGAGTTACTCTCATTAAGGAAGGATATCCAAGTAGAAGGAGGTGCTGTAGATTATGATGAAGAAGAATTGATGGAAGAAAAACTTGCATGGTCCCCAGATAAAACACACTTCATCGTCGGGTATCCTCATCAAATATGTGTATGGAAGTTTGATGCAGCAAAGAACGAAATAATTTTGATCAAAACAATCACCGTACCTAATTGGGAAGTTAACAATGTTGCACTGGCTGAAGATTATATTGTTGCATCTTCTAGAAACAAGAAAGTACACATCTGGAATTGTAGCACTGGTGATAAGATGGTATATGCAACACCATGCACAGCGAGGCATTCCTTGTGTGACGTTGGAGTAACTCAACAGCTCTTGAATGCCAGTCATTGATGGCCGCTTCAATTTTCCTGCCTGGACGTATCTTAGTCAGTACAAGTCATATCGGTTGTGCTGTATGCATTTGGGATATGAAAACAGGAGAGCTACTGAAGAGACACAATGAAGCAGACGAACAAGGCGTTGTTCAAATGCTCCCGAGAGGAATATTTTCGGAAGTTACAGATATGGCTTATTTACAGCAATTAAATGCAATTTTATGCATGACAGCAGAATATGAGAACATGTGGGTCTTCCCTACAAATCAAAGACAGCTTGATATGGCTACAAGTATTTGGCAACGAGTTGAGTGGGGTGATCTTGAGAGTGAGAATGAGTCAGGGGAATCAATTGATGATGATGGATGGGATCATGATTACTAAACTTACAGCACCACATCAACTAAACTAACAACTTATTATATAAAACTACTACTACACACAATATGATTATACTATGTCAGTTATCCTCCTCTATTATCTTCTTGTGTCAAAGCTCTACGTACTATCTCCTCTCTTCGACGTGTAGAAGTAGCCATATCATACTGCCTTTTGTTTGTGGGGAATGACCAAATGTTCATATACCATTCCATACATAGAAATGCGTTTAAACTCTCCAAAAGTATGTCATATCTGTTGCATCGTTACCATCTGGCAGCAAATTAGTATACCGCTCTTCCTCTGCATTATTGAATCTCTTGAGCAACTCTCCTGTTTTCATATCCCATATGCATATAGCACAGCCACAAAAACTGGTGCTGACTAATATATTTCCATGGCAAGAAAAGAAGATAGGGTGAACCGTGCCCTCTAAAATTTCATCTACATGGTCCCTCATCTCCTCATAATCTAAATCTGAACAGTAATCACACAATGCGCCATTCTGATCAGCTCCAGGGTATACCATTTTCTCACCAGTACTACGGTTCCAAATGTGTATTTTCCTGTCATGAGAGCATATAACAATATAATCCTCCGCTAAAGCAACATTGGCCACTGCCAAATCACTATCACCTACTACATCAATGGATTCAACTAGAGTTGCATTGCCTGTTTCTTTATCAAACTTGTACACTTCAACTTGATTAAAGGAAACAATAAAGTGTTTCTTATCTGGACCCCATGCAATAAATTGTGTATCGTATCTACTCACATTATTAGCTGCAATGATACACTCACGAAATAGTAACAGCTTTGTATTGTTATCTTCTCGTCTCCCCTCAATATGAAGATTAACTTCGTAAATATTAATCCTTCCATTTGTTGGAATTATCAAATGAGTTTCACATCCAATCGAGGGGACACCCAAGCCTATACTGACATCATAACTCCATCTTTGAATATCATTACCACGCCTAGCACAAAACTCTCGATGGTTTGACGTAACTATAACCTCTGTACCTAAACGACCACAGATACTAACCCTCCAATTTCGAATGGGGGAAGGTACACTTCGGATGTAATTAAGAGTTGATACATCTCTCATGCCCATTTCATTATTTGGGTGACAATAGATTCTGGCATCCTCACTTACTGCCACAATAATTGACTCATTTGTAGCCACCCTAGAATTACCCGGATAACAACCAAATCCATAACCGGCATCTCCCGTTTTGGGATTAGAATCCACATCTGTTAGATGTATAAACACTGGAGGTCGTAGAAATGAAGTACCTAACCTCCATCCCTCTTTACCATTATTCATACCAAATCTATCTTTAGTTACTACTTTCCATCGATCCTTTGTCAATCCCTTGAATTGTTTGTTAAGTATATCTAATGTACATAAAATAAATCAGCACCAGTTGCAAAGGATAAAATTCGATCTCCAAAATCACTTTGATACAATGAAAGTAAATCAACCGGCGCTTCATCATCATTAGTACCCTTACCACTCTGACGGCAACGCTTCTTAGATGCCTCCATATCGAATATATGGCGTTGTAAACACTTACCCTGCTACTCTTCGCCTGCATGTATTGTTCGTTAGTTAGTTAGTTAGTTAGTTAGTTTATCATGTGTGTGTGGTGTTTAAGTAGAAGAGACCATAGTTAGTTTATCATCCCCCAATACCTCATTAAAGGTCGATACTTAAATAATTCAGATACTTCATGTTTCGACCTAAATAGAAAGGTAGATACTTACTAAATTCGATAAGACTGTCTATTTCAAGTTTCGACCTGAACCTGACTCCCCTTTGACACTTTACCGACTCAATCAAACATCTCCCCCAACTGACACCTGCTGCCAACAATATACATTGCAGACTGCCTACTACTATCAGTTAGATAGAGTCTCGTATTTAACCGCTGATATATTATCGGATAAGGACTTGAAAGTATTGCAAAGGATAATTTTAACATCGAGCATATCTTAGGTATCTAAATCATGTCATCATCTACTGCAACACTCAAATTCAAGAAAGGATTTCTACTCAAATCGTCAGCAGAGAACCGCATTAATACTGATCCAAGGCCTGTTAAACGTCTTAGACGAGTCGGTGAATTGCCTACGTCATTTGATTTGTTGTGGTTGTATCAAAGTGACTTGGGCGATCGAATTTTATCGTATGCAACTGGTGCTGATTTATGTACACTTGAGATACTCAACAAGCAGTTTAATTCCTTGGTAACTACCGATAAATGGAAGGTAGTAACGAAAGAAAGGTTTGGTATGAATAACGGTAAAGAGGGTTGGAAGGTCGGTACTTCCTTCCTACGGCCTCCAGTGTTTGGTGTCAATCTATCAAACAATAACAACGAACCAGATGGTAGAAGTCCTTGTATTGTTACAAATGATAACATAGTTGTAGACGTATCGGATACGGAGTATAGTTCAATTGGTCTAAGGGATGCATCTACTCTCGAAATTATTCAACATGGGATAAGTAATCCTAATGTCAACGCTAAAGTTAGTATTTGTGGTCGGGTAGGAGCAGAGATTATTGTCGCCTCAACCAAATTTCGATCAGGTATTGAAGCTGAAGTAGTTCATTGGAATCATGACGAAGATGGAGACATACCTCCAATGCAGGCTTGGCAATATAATGGTAACAGTGATAATGGAGTAGAAACAATCGGATGTGAGACTCATTTGGTTACTGCCCATGATGGTATGATTCGTCTTTATGAGGTTAAAGATGAACTTGAGGAGGGCGGCGGTGTGCAAGAATTATTCATAAAGAGAAAAGAAATCAGGGTAGAAGAAGGTATTGAAAACGAGAATGGTGTGGTCAGAGATATGAAGCTTGCCTGGGCACCTGACAAGACACACTTTATCGTTGGGTGCACACATAAAATATGTGTATTGAAGTTAGATGCATCAAAGAATGGGATATCTTTGGTCAAGACTATCGATGTACCTAATTGGAGAGTCAACAATGTTGCTCTAGCTGAAGATTATATTGTTGCATCATCTAAAGACAAGAAAGTGCATATCTGGAATCGTAGCACAGGCGATAAGATGGTGTTTGGATTGCTCGATGGCACGGCAAGGGATGCCTTGTGTGACGTTGGAGTAGATGACAGGCTTCGTCCAGATGAAGAAGGGTTCGTTCGGCCACTCTCATTTTCCTGTCATGGTAATATTCTAGTCAGTACAAGCCATATTGGTTGGGCTGTATGCATTTGGGATATGAAGACAGGAGAGTTGCTCAAGAGACATATGCTCCCGGATGGAACTTCGGATGTTACTGATATGGTCCATTTAAAGAAGTTGAATGCATTCATATGCATGAATGCAGGATACGAGAGCATGTTGGCATTCCCTGCAAATCAAAAGCAATATGAGATGGCCACGTCTATCTATTATGATGAGGTTTATGAATCGGAAAGTGAGTGAATAGGAGTGGATGAGGAGAAGAGTAAGGAGATAAGTGTGAAAGAGGAGAAAGTGTAAAGATCGGTATATGTAGAATTGAGAGTAGAAGAAAGATAAATGGCAAAACATAAATTAATTCTGTTATGAATACACAACTACACACGCACACAAACCCATTGCTTGTTCCCCCTTTGTTCATATCCAAATGCAAACCTATGTCCCCGCTCATATAAACCCCTATTCCTATAGTTACTAATACTTCACTCCCTTACACATCCTCTTCAAATGGAGGCTGAACATTCACACTACCTGATAACCCACTCTCTGGTACCCACAATCCAGTCTCTGTACACCAAGCATATCCCTTTGGTGCCTTACTTCCCGGCTTCTTATATGTACCATCCTCCAACATCTTGGGTTCTGTTGCCGGAGTCATGGTGCCATCCTTATTTTTCTTAGCACGACGTCGTACACGTACACTCCCATCAGCATTAAGATCGTGACGGCGTTTCTTGGGAGAAGAGCCGTCATCATCATCATTGCCACCAGTACTATCACGAGATCGTTTCTTCCCTGATAAATCAGGCATATCCTCACCCAACTTTTTCACAGCCTTGGAAAGATGATTCGTTAATGCCTTGACATCCCGTTCAGCCTTTTTTAGCTTCTGTTCCAACTTGTAGTTTAAGGAACGCGTCGCATTACGCTCTGCAACAGATTTCTGATACTTGCCTTTCCAAGTTTCAGTATCGTCTTGTAATGAAACGAGCTTACTACGAAGTTGTCGTGCCGACATTTGATCAATACGATTAATTTCCTTCATAACACATGCCTTACACTCTCCGGTTGCAGAATGATTCCAATTCCCTTTACTAAACGCGACCTCGGGCTTGGACTCTTTACAAGTCTTGCACTGTTTAGTTTCAGGCAATACAGCAGAGGCCATGGGGAGTTGGAAGCGTACCGTATCACCGCCTCCTTTATCTTCGGGACACATCAATGTAACCTTCTGTCCATCAGCCAGTAGACTGAATGATTCACCAGCCTTGATACCCTCGGGCACTACCACCTCAAATGTATCTTGAGCCTTAGTCTTGGGATTTGACGCGGCAGCAGATCCTTCTTCGGGAATTGGTAATTGAAACCGTACCTTACCACCCGGCTTGGCAGTCTGTGGACAAATCAAGGTAACACGTTGACCATCAGCAACTAGACTAAACGTTTGTCCGGGTGACACGCCACCAGGTACGACAACCTCGAACATTTGATGTGTCTTCTTCTCATTCTTCCATTCGTCACCCGTGATCTTCTTCCTCTTCTCTGTCTTTAGATTCTTGGCAGGGCTCTGCTTCTTATTGATATTGGAAATCATCTTATCAACATCTTCACAGGTCTTGCATTCCCTTTCCAATCCTGTCTTCTTATCCCACTCACGTTTCTTGTACTGTTCCTTGGGCTTTGTTTAATTTTGGGTGTACGATTGAGATATGAGACATAAGATGTGGGCATAAGATGTGAGCATAAGATGTGAGCATATTATAATACCAAAGCAGATATCCGAATGACCAACGAGTGAAATGTCTCTGTCCCCCTTCCTACCCCCACCCTCCAACAAAACACACATAAATACTACTCACCTTGTATCCTTTACACCCCCTACAAGACTTCATCATAACACCATCAATAATCTGTTCATTCATCTTCGGTAATCCCTTATATGTCTTAGTACCATGTCCATCAACTTTGGCAACAATAACTGCCTTTTCTGGTTCATTTAGTAAATCTTGTGGTGTAACATTTACCTTTTTACCCAATTGTTCCTTTGCTTGTTGTGCGGATAAGCATGGGATGTTAATGTATACGTTGCAACTACACACGTTTTGTTTCTTACAATCGGATGATTCAGCATTGGTGCCCAAACAGTTAAACTTATCCTCCTCCGTATATAAGTTCTCCTTATTAACACTACCACTATCCAAACTCTCAACTAATGTACTTGGTAATAAACAATCTTTAAACTTCGTATTACCCTTAACTTCAGTTAATTGATACCGTTCAATTACCTCACGTGGATAATGATGTATAGCTACATATATATCACTCCGAGTATCACCATTGGGTATGTTTAATGCAGATATGGCACGATTATAAATTTGTGTATTCATATTACGTTTTAGAATTTGTTTCATTTTGGATGGGTTGGGTATTGGTATTAGTAATTGTTTGGGTACTGGTTTGCAAATATCTTTATTCTTGTTGGATTTCTATTGGTCAATAATACTTCTCTTTTCCTTGATTCCTTTACCTTAACTAGGGAGATCTGGTGAATAATCCTCGTCTCCAATTCCAAAGGAAGATGCAGCTGCCGTCTTTGATTTCTTCTGTTTTTTCTTACGACCAGAACTACCACGTCCACCCTTACTATTCCTCTTTGCGGCTGGCTTTTTCTCATCGTTGTTATCTTTCATTAAATCGTCGTAGAAGTCTACTCGAGTAGGTCCTTCCAGATCTAATTCTCCACCAGGTAAATCTTCAAGACGTGCAACATAATCGAAATCTTCCTCCGAATCAGGATACTCCTTACGATGCTCTCTGTCTCTCCTGCTGTTCAACTCATGCAAGTATGCCTTTTCCAATACAGGAAAGAGCTCGCCTTGCCAAGTCCTAAACTCTTCAACAGTAGTAATATCATTTTTTTCCAAGTATCCACTCAAGGTCCTCCCATTTTGAAAGAAGCCAGGACAGTAAGGATGTTCAAAGTTCTTGAGATAGAATAAAGCCCGTTCGTCACTAATGATACTCCGCAAGTGGAGATTATCCGGGTGCCTCGTAAAGCCTAACCCATTGCCACCTATACAACGTTGTCCAAAGGCAAATGCTACTCGTTTACTAACTTGGGATTCGATAGAAGTGTATTGTTGAACACCACCCTTATTCCCGGCCTTGATTCGTTCTGTAACTCCCAATACTTCCCATCCAAAATGTCTGTAGCCACTTCTGCCATCAAAATAGATACCAGTATTAATCTTCTCCTTCTTCTTACCAGCACCAATCTTGATAGACTTTGGCTTATTATTACTTTCCAACATATCAAATGTACCCCAAGGTCGTTTGGGATGGAGTCCAGTATATGAAAATGTCTTTCCGATGTTCTCATGTCCGTCTAATTTGAAAGGTGGATCGCGGTCTCCACTCAACATGTCAAACTGTTCTTTTAGATCACTTTCCTCTTTGGTTGACCAATCAGTGCCACCCACAATACTTGTTTGTGGTTCCACCAATTCACAGTGCAACTCAAATTCCTCGGCACTTAGGCCAACCTGATACTCAGTACCATCAATAAACAAAACAGCCATAAATAACGCCTGTTGTACTCCGGCATCATCTATAAAGGCAGGATTGCCTTCGCTGTCAATTTCATTGTCACCAATATACCCCATCACAATACATTGACAGGTAATATCTTTCGGATTATATGCATAGTTGTGTGCACGAAAAGGACCACATCCACCAATTTTGATTGATTGCTCATCATGTATATCTCTAAAACCATTCCCTTTCTCATCATTATGGTAGTTTGCAGACGCCTTACCACTTTGCCTCTTACGTCCCGCTGTGGTACAATTTTTATGAATACTGCCATCCTTATTTATATTTCTCTTTAGTTGTTTTGATGATGGTTTGACATCTAGATCGAAACCTGATTCGGACTCTGATTCGAATTCCTCATCATCATTTGTTTTGGGTGTTTGTTTTCCCAGTGTTTCGTGTGATACAAATGGTTTAGGTGGCTATGTGGTAAAGTACACATTACACATAATTTTTTTAGTATTAGTTATTAGTAAATAATAATATAGAATATATATACTCATAATATACATTCAGCTTAAATTGTCTTACCTTTTTGCGCTCACGTTTGGGACGTCCTACATTACCATCATCCGATTCTACAACCTAAATAATATTATTCAATTATAGGAGGTGGAGGTTAGTGATAGGATATAATTTGGCAAGGGCAAGGCATTGCAATAAAATTTATGGCCAATCCAAACATTACAAACTTACTGGTTTACCATCACGTTCGGAACGCCCCGATGGTGCGTTGTTGGCGGCCTTACCAGCGGCTGCTTTACTTCGAGTACTAGCCATAATGTATTCTAGGTATTTGATATCAGAGCAGGTTAGATAGGTGATAAAAGCAAAGCTGCACTGCTGAAGGTTGCCGAATTCCATTTTGGGGGGTTGGTTCTAGTTTATGTGGGTCTACGTATTGACCTCATTTCCAGGTCTCCCTCTTCTCATGAGAATCAACTGTGAGTTCTCATGGAAATGTGGAATCTAAATTATTCATTCTTGATCTTTGCTGTATCAGGATATATGGCCCCTGGAGCCCTTTTTCCCTTCCCCGGCTCGACTTGAGACACTCAGGCAGTGGAGGTACGTTGAATTTTCTCTAGAGGCACGCAAAGCAACATCCAACCATATTGTACATAATTTGTAATACATGCAATGAGATAGATAGAAGACGATATTACAACTCGGCCGTATGGCCTTGTTACGGCGGCCACGTGCCGCCAATATACTACTCTTCTACTACTCTTCTACTTTTAGGGAGGTACTCTCTCGGCCGGAGCTCTCAGGGATACCGATGGGACTTAAATTCCACCTGCCGAAACAAAATACAAATCTTTGTAGCAAACATTGTTGGTCCTCTCCTTGCCGCGTATGCCCTAATATCACCTACAATATCGACGGTAGGCGTGACATTCGTGTATTGTTACACGTGCTTTACGTAAGTTGTGTGTGATTTGTACCGTTTTTAGTATGCAGTAAACTACAACACACACCCAATCAAAAATAACCTAACACCATCATTCAATCTCGACAAACTCTCACCACCCCAGCATCCCCACCACAATTGATACATGACAAGAGTGGTATTTAACGCGAATTTACGTATAATACCACATCTAATAGCACCACCTACCATACCAACCTACTACCAATACCAACCCAAAATATAAACAACAATATTACCTGCACCATCAAATCACTCCTCCATTATAATATCAATAGGCAACAATCAATATTAATACATTAGAATTTAACCAAATCCACATTAAGACCACATCCTCTTTAGTGGTTGGTTGATTGGTTAGAGTATTACATTTGGTGTGTTGAAAGATTATTCATTTATTGGTATTATTGTTTGGTATTGGTATTAAACATTGGGATTAATAATATTACAATCATTTAATAATAGTAAATCATATATATAATATAAATATCATGTCAACTGAGAAGAGAGGGAATGGAGAAGATGAATCTCCACAGCAACCACCTACAAATGATGCTGCAGACTTACACAAAATAGTATATGAGGCATTTGGTTCAAAAGAATTTGCCAATGAATTAGTAGGTATTCTGGATGGTGTATTAGGAGGTATTGAAGTTGAGATTGGGATGCAGTATGGGATTAAGAATGCACTTGCAGGTGCAAGAGGACAGTTATCTGCTGATGAGTGTGGTGTTGGGATTAATACGTATTGGGAGGATATTGCTAAAGCTATTATTAAAACAGTGCCTGAATATAAAGGTCGTGTCAATTCAGGAGATGGATGGGTCAAGAATTTGGCGGCATTATTGTATCTACACTTTGGAACTAGAAAGCAAGAAAAGACTGTTGTAGAGGGGAGGGGCGGCGGCATGAGGACTAATTTGATGGATTCAAATAATGCTGGATGCATCCGTGGTCCTAATCAATCTTGGCCAAGAGCCACCATTAGTGCTATCCGTGAATTAGTTGGATTAGAACACGAGAGTTCAGATATTGTGCTCGACTCTATGGTTAAGGCCAATCTTGTTTGTATTACATTCAATAATCCAGGAGATGATGTGACCAGGTGCAATGCTATTTGTCTGGAGATTGCCAAGAAGATTGGATTCAAGAAGGTACTACAGTTATATGCCGTGTCTTTCATCCCATATCTAAATCAAACCATCTACCATCAATTGAAACAACGGGAGGAGAATAATGCCACTGGCGGCACACCAAGAAGTGGTCCACTACCCTTGCTTTGTGACGATAGTGACGAGTTTCTTCAGCCACTTCCAGTCCTCAACTGTTCATCCTACACTAGCAAGCATGTACTGGATAAGAATGCAAATGGATCTGCCCGTAAACTTGTCAGTATGAACACTATGTATCATCCAACATTTGTACTTCAGCAACGCACAAAGGCAAGAACTGTTGAGCAAATTGAAGAAAAGGACCGTGCGATGACTGCTTTTTACACAACGGCACCGGAGTTACGGGCATCACTGACGGCAATGTTGGAAGAACCATCCCTGTTAGATGAAGGAAGAGAGATACTCAATGCAATCCTAGAGAACCGATGGGATTCTTACGTTCAGGTAAGACTATATTGTCACAAAATCGTACACTTTACATTCACCCATGTAATATGCACTAACTCATTATGTTTATATGCTAAATTCTTCTTACACAGATCATCCAGCGTCTAGGAGACCCTACCACTGATGATGAGAGGAGAGAGAAGTATGAAACCATGCTCAAGTACTGTCAAGACGGTGGAAGGAAAGCAGCCCGTGTGCTGAAATTTGCTGAGAAACTGGAGACTTGGCTCGAGAGCTCAGATACTGTTTTATCTACAGCAATTGACGAGGAGGAATCTGAGTTTCTCAGGCTTGATCTCGAGGATGAACTCACTACTGGAATGTTTTCAGACGAAACTTCTAGAGATGAGTTTTCAGCTCTCCTTCAAGTGCACAAAGGGGATGTACAGAGCCTCATGGCTAGTATGAAGAGTAAGCTCAATGCTTGGAAGTTCAATCAAGCCTTGTATCCACTACGCAAGGCACTCGTTCATACTGCCACTGCTGAAGGGATCAAGGATATCTTCAGTCTAGAGGTTGTTAGTAAGATTAAAGACAGAGGTATGAAGGCCTTGTTTGAGTCCACCGCCAAGACTGTTCTTGTCAATACACACGGCGAAGCCATCGGCCCCGACCGACTACTTCTCAAGTTGGCATCTCAACACAACGGGTGGACTTTCAGTCAAGCCTTGTATCCACTACGCAAGGCGCTTGTTCTTACCGCCACTGCCAATGGGATTGATAACATCTTCAGTCAAGAGGTTGTTAGTAAGATTGATGATGTTGATATGAAGAAGCTGTTCAAGTCTACCGCTGCAACAGCTCTCGTGAACACAAACGGACAAGCCGTCGGCCCCAAAGGACTGCTTCTCAAGTTGGCAGCTCAATACAACATGTCTACCCAAGTATTATATCCACTACGTATGGCACTAGTCTCAACTGCCACTGACAATGGGATTGAGAACATCTTTAGTCTGGAGGTTGTTAGTAAGATTAAAGACGAAGGTATGAAGGCCTTGTTTGAGTCCACCGCCAAGACTGTCCTTGTGAATACACATGGTCAAGCTGTTGGTCCCGACCGACTACTTCTCAAGTTGGCATCTCAACATAACGGGTGGACATTCTATCAATTGCTGGCTACATTGAAATGGCCGTTTATTGCAGCTGTCAAGGCCGTGGAAAAAGATTCGTCCAAAGATGGTGTCTGTTGTGATGCAGTGTTCAAGAAGCTTGGTCAAGAGGTGCAAGATTTGTTTGACAAGGCTGCCAATATGACTCTCAAGAGTAGTAATGATCAAGCTGTCGGTAGGTCTGGAGTATATGCAAGGTTAGCTGGAGCTTGTAGTCACACACTCTCCCTAATGGATGCTACACTCGCCAATCATCTCAATGAGATTCTACAGATGATAAAGAACAAGTCGTCTAATGTAGTACAGGTTGGAGAAGATGAATACGTTCCTTGCATCGACAGCCTTGAATCAAAGGAGATGAAGGCACTGTACCTATATCTTTTTAGAATCCGGGATCTCAAAGAAGGCGACACTCATTATTGGAAGAAGCAAATGTTCTTAGACAAGGGTATCAATATCTCAAAGATGGAAGATGCATATAAAGCCAAAGCAAAGTTAGACACAGAAAAGAAGATGAGTGGCCAATCAGCAAAACATGCAGCTGGTGTAAGTGCAAGGCCTGGGAAGAGACCAAAACTACGTAGGTAGGCTTTAGAAGCTTGCCCAATGTAACTACTTTAAATATCATGTGAATATGGACAATCATTTCCCATCTTGCATTTGCCAGTTTTCTTAAATGCAAAGCACTTTTGCTTCTTCTATTAACTTCGGTCAATAGTCCTCCTGGTCCCTCGTGTACAAACATACACTCGTCTGCATATGGACAACGATTTTGCTGCCATAGGAAACATATGTTTCTATTTAGTGGGTTAATAGCAACCTATTGGATAAGGCATAACATTACTTCTAAACTTAAATCAACTTGTTATTAGAAGGTGCTACTACTGCCCTTTGTATAGCCAGGATAGGGTGCGGTAATATCATCATAATATTGTTTTAATATTGCCTTACATTCAGGTTGGGAACAGGAACATGTCTTGCGCATTAATAGTTTGCTAAATTCATCTTTTTGTGCTTTTGCAATGTAATAATTTTGTATGGTTGATGTTGACGAGACGAATGGTGTGGCTGGTTTGAGTACAATATCACCATCTTCGGTAATATTTACCATTGTTGATGGAGTTGTTTTGGTAGTACTACTATTTCCTGCTGCTAATTTGACAAGGGCAGGTACATTACTTTTTGGCGTTGATTGCTTCTTTGTCGCAATATCTTCTGAATGCTTTTTTGCGATATATTTAACTTTGATTTTATCGTCCGATGAGAGCAACGACTGCCCAATACCTGTTGGTGCCATGATGAGTGTTTATATATTACTATTGCGGGATAGAGAGGCTGTATTAATCAGCTATCCAGCGTTATGTATGATTTGAAACTCAACCCACTCAACCCAACTCGAATATCAGATACCATATGAAAAATTAAAAGATATTGGCCGGTATCCTTTTATTTCTATGATCATGCCAAGTAACATCTACTCACATCAATGTTGGTTGCAAATGATATGTTGAGACATTGATACTACCTCAATGCATTGCAACAAAGAGTAGTAAAGTAATCTATACATCTTTACCATGGTCGACGTCTCTTCCTTCATATCATACGAGCTACTCTTCTGGATACCAACAATCACCGACTTCCTCCTATTACTATTCACTTACACGTCATGTCGTATAAACGGAGCATCGTGGTACTTCAATGCTACACCCGATTGGGACGAGCATGATAAAAAGTTTGCAACATTGAATAGACCATTAATGAATACATATAATGAAGCACGTGAGAAGATTCTTTGGGATTTGGCAATGATTGCTTATTCGGGATATGCGGTGTTATTTACATTGGCATTCTATTTATGTATTGTGGATATTGAACAGCGTATACCATTTTGCTGGGCTATGACGTGTATGATGATCATTAAACTTAGTCAGGTTAAGGATAAAACAAAACGGAACAGTATCTTTCCGAGTTTAGCAATGTATGGCGGTTATGCTGTTCTCAAGACGTTCTATTAGTACTACATGTATATTAGAATATACGGGGGTTGGTTGTAAGAATATAGTACGGACTACTAGAATATATGTTAGTATAGCAGAAGACAGATACAATACACACATTTAACAACCGACGAAGTCTGAAGGTTTCGTGATGAGAGAATGACCAGGATAAAGCAGGCTCGTTAACTGAACACATTCATAAGTATAATAAAAGCAATGGAAATACTATTGAAGAGCGTTTATTTAGCACATTATACAGAAATCAGATACCATCCTAGTCATCATGGAATACACTGCATAACGGTCATACTCTCTTCTCCTCTTTATACAATAATAGACACAACCCTACTCTGTTTCCACTCCGACTCCGATCAGAAGTGAGTGACATCTGCTTCTTCATCACTCGCTGTTTCATACTCACTTTCTGACGCGTCTTCCCTCTCATTAAGCTCGGGAACTGGTTTAATAGATGTGGCCACATCATACTGCCTTTGATTTGTTGGAAATACCCAAACATTCATCAAGCCTCTCAAGCATAAGAAACCATTTAAGTGCTTCATATAAACCAAGTCGGCACAATCTTTGGGTTTATCCAATTCTACTCTTTCCTCTACATCATTGTGTCTCTTGAGCAACTCTCCCGTCTTCATATCCCAGATACACATTGTACTTTCATAGTGTCGACTCGTTATCAAGATATTACCATGACATGACAGTGCAAGGGGATGAATGTAGTTGTCGTCGAAGTATTCATACACGTCGTTGTCCACCTTGGTGGATTCACACAATGATTGCTTTGTTATCTTTGATGTATACTCTCGATTCCATGGACCTGGCTTGCAATATGTGATTCGTTCACCAGTGTGACGGTCCCAAATGCACACCCTCTTCCTCTTCCTATCATTGTGAGTAGATGCAACAATGTAATCTTCGGCAAGAGCTACATTGTTGATTTGTAGACCCATCTTTTGTAGACCCATATCGCTTGTGTCGATAACTCTTTCCAAGGATAGAGTGCTTGGTTCAGTATCAATCTTCCATACATATATTTTATATGGGTAACCAACAATAAAGTGCGTCTTATTCGGTGATCCCCATGAAATAGCTTCCTCAATAAGACCGTCAAAGTTCACAGGACCTTCGTCTACTTTCTCAATACTTCTCAGTAAGAGTGGCCTTATAGTACCATCACTCCCTTTCACTGTATTATTAACCTCATAAAGTTGAACCTGACCTTCGAATACAAGTACAAAGTGTGTCTCACTTCCGATAGATTGTATACCACTTAGATTCTCATTATTGTAACTCCATCTTTGCACAGTATCACCACGTTTTGCACAAATCTCATTGCCATTGGAAGTAACTATAATCTCTGATCCAACTTTACCGCAAATGGATACGCACCACGCGTCATGCGGCGATGTTGTATGCTCAGTGTGGGTCATGTTCGATGAATCAAAGATATCCATCCCTTTGTAATTACTTGATACAGCTACGATGATATTCTCATTGGCAGCAGTTTCAGGTGAACCCGTGTCTACTGTATCTGATAAAGTCCTGAAGATTGGTGGCCGAAGAAAAGAGGTACCAACCTTCCAATCTTCTTTACCATTGTTCATACCAAATCTTTCTTTTGTTACTACCTTCCATTGATCGGTGGTTAAACTCTTGAATTGTTTACTTACTGCATCCAATATACATAAATCATGACCCGATGCATATGATAATATACTCTTCCCAAGGTCACTTTGATACAATGTTAGTAGAGTAGAGTCAAGTCTATTCTCATTATCTTCTTCTTGGCATAACTCAAACTCTTTTCTAACATTTTCACATATCACTGCCATATCTTGAATTGCAAAGCTACCAATATCATTAATATCTGTAATTATAACTCGATATCCCATGTCCATTAGTAACTTGACACGCATACACCACTGAGAACTAATAGGTTGTTGTAACAATCGTGTGGTATCCTCTACCCATTGATCAAGTGGCCGAAGTTTGGACGACGGTGGTGTACTATGATTTGATCCAATAACAAATTAGATATCTTATCAGGAAGTATACCCTTTGGAATAAATGCACCATCACTGTCAAATATAAGCTGTATAATAGATGAAATAGCAACATCATGTAACTTCTGTAATACCTTAATCTCAGACAACTCTGATGGTAAAGTATGTAAACATACAATTAATATTCTTGATATACGCAATACATCTAAGGAATTAGGACAATGTCCACATTGATTTCCTTTTCCGGCAAGTGAGCAACATCCAGATTGGACAGTAGATAATAATTTTGTTAGTTGTGTTTGTATGTAATTTTTAATATCGGATGTAGTACTACTTGAATTAATATTATTGAGCTCTTCACCGAATAGAAACTGACATGCACATTGCCAAGCAGTCTTTGGTATAGTGTTCTCAACAACGTCGTTATCATTGGCTATTTGCATGTTATGAGCAACAGTCTCAACTTTTTTATGTGAGTGATTAGTCGGGTTTGTGGACATGACTGAAAACAATGCAGTACCTATAATAATATCAATAAACAACTTCTTTTACTACTCCGTGTACCATTTATGTGCCCATCTTCCTCTCACGGCAACAGTAACTATCTATGGTCTATATTGAACCATTTATTTGCTTGTGTTACTTAGGTCGAATCATTAAGTGTTACGAATTATTTAAAGTACCGACCTTTATACTCTCATAGTGGGGTTAATTACATACACTGGATTGGTGGATTGGTATAGGCCGATGGCGTCTGTTACTCGACCCCTTTGAGCAACATACACATCCCGTCTTTCATCCCTAGCAGTATATCGCAGTCATTGCAAAAAATAAACAATACCAACAAAGCCCAATTGTCAAAATTGTGAACTGTATCCGCCACCAAAACAATACAATAAATATACTTTGATACCCGTCCACTGCCGCCAGTTGATAGTTATAGTACATTTACAACATATACCAAAGTTCATCCGCGGCAGTCTATCGTAGTTATTGCAAAAATACAGTGCATCAAAGTACAACAATAGCTGCTCTAGGTAGCCTTTATTCTCAATAGTATAATATCATGGGGAAAAAGAGTAGACGCAAACCCGAGAAGAAGAAGAAGAAGGACAAAACAACATCGAATAATAACTATGATAATGATCCTGCCAGTGCCAATATGATTTTTTACCCCGAGGAGGCATGGGATAGAACTTCAATTCCATCGGGTGCATCTGTTCGAGGTACAGTTGGACATAATGCAATGTTTGAGGTTAATTTACTTGTATATGAGAGCCGTATTCAAGATTCGTGGTCGGCTGATGCAAGTATATTCGAAGAATTTACACCAATCCTCCTTTCCTTTATGGATGCTGCAACTATGCAAAATTCAGACGAAAACTTTCGTACCAAATCTACTACAATTGTACAAAGTGAAGAGAGGTTAAATCTGCAGCTGTCACTGTTGGAACATCGGTTACAAATGAAAGAGGAATCGTTTCTATTCATACCCCTTGA